>Ga0256837_1001486_pt1 | contig 16142 bp, 29 predicted proteins | sample 4562384metaG_FD_185976 | JGI IMG/M metagenome (GOLD analysis project Ga0256837, IMG submission 185976) | Hydrothermal vent microbial communities from Guaymas Basin, Mexico - 4561-384 | ecosystem: Environmental > Aquatic > Marine > Hydrothermal vents | place: Mexico: Guaymas Basin | collected...
TTAAAAGCTCTTGCTTCTACTGCTCAGGATAATCTTGAGGAACTTCAGGAAGTTATTGATTCTATTTTGAATCTTTATAAAAAAATTTCTTCTCTTGAAAATAAACTTTCCCAGTTTAGAATTTAAAGGATTTTTGTTTGCCCCGGAGCTCCGATTTTTTGGGGTTAGCCGGGTTTTTAAATTAAATTTCTTTGTTTTAAGTAATTAAAAATATTTTCAAATGTTTTTTGAAAATAAGGGATATATTTTAATGCTTCTTTTATATCTTCTATAATTTCCTCAAATTCCGTGGGGTATTCATGAGCCATTTTATTTCTAAGCTTTCTTAGTTTTATCCAAATTTTTGCATTCTCAATAATTTCTAACTTTTCAAGTTTATCTAAGACATCTATAAAGCTCATGTTATCTTGATATTCTCCAATTTCATTTAGAAATGCTTTAAAAAGTTTATTTCCCATATAATCCTGAAGTTTCATAAAACGGTAAATAAAAGTATCTATAGTTTTGATTATTTCAAAATCTTCAAAATCCAAATTTTCTAAATTAAGTTGGTTTATTTCTTCGGTAGCTTTTATAAGCCTATCTAAATGTATTTGAGTGATATTTAAAACATCTTTTATCAAATTTCCACTCCAGTTTTTAAAGCTTCTTTATGAATTTCCTTTAATTTTGTATTTGGAGTAATGACAATTAAATCTACTTTTCTCTCTATACCTTTTAGTTCGAGCTCAGCAAGAAAATTTAATTTTTGAGAGACAGAAACTTTGTTTAAAGTTTTTATTAAAATATCAATATCTCCACCCTTTTTATTAGGGTTAGTTCTACTTCCAAAAATATATACTTTTATATTCTCTCCAAATATTTCTTTAGCTGTACTTTTGATAATGTTTATTTCTTTTTGAGTTAATCTAAGTTTTCCCATGATTTTTAAATGTCTGGTATATTTTATTTAAATTTAATATAGTTACAAAATAAATTTTATTATAATTTTTGTAAGATTCTTTATTCAAAGGAGCTAAGTTAAAATGGCTTTGCCAAAAGAAGAGCTCCCTTTTTATACTTACGAAGACTATAAAACCTGGCAAGGAGATTGGGAGCTTATAAAGGGTATTCCTTTTGCTTTGGTATCCCCAAATTTAGACCATCAAAGAGTTGTTGCAAAAATCTTATATCAACTTATAAGGGAGCTTGAAAATTGCAGAAATTGTGAAGCTGTTCCGGATACAGATTACATAATTGACGAACATACAGTTTTAAGACCTGATATAGCTGTTATCTGCAACGAAAAAGGAGAAAAAATAACAAGAGCTCCCAAAATTATTTTTGAAGTGGTTTCCAAATCTACTGCCAAAGTAGATGAAATAACAAAAAAGAAAATTTATGAAGAAGAGGGTGTCAATTATTATGTCCTAGTTTATCCTTCTTTGAAAAAAGCAAAAATTTATAAACTTGAAGAAGAAAAATATAAAAAAATTGCAGATGTAGAAAATGAAACTGTAGAGTTTACTTTTGAGAATTGTAAGATAAAGTTGGATTTTTCAAAAATTTTGGATGTTTAAAAGCATAAATGGCACTTTCAGAAGAGTAACCGATAAAATAGCTATAGAACATTTTGAAAGGAAATGGGAAAGAAGCAAAATAAAGAACTAGCCTATTATTTACGGACAACTATTAAGCAATTTTCTGAACACTTTTTTCTGAGCAGTAAAATTAATATCTGCAAGCTTTTATAATTGAACCGTCCAAATTTCTTGAAAGTACTATAGTTTGAAAATTTCTTTTTAAAGCATCTTGACAAAGCTTGTTAAAAGCAGTTTCGTTTTCAATATAAATTTTGTTATATTCCACATTAAAAACAGGTTTTCCTTCTTCTATAAAAGGCATAAGATAATCACATTCATTATACTGGTGACACTCTTCGTTTATTTCAAAATCAAAATAATCTACTAAATCCTTAATTTGATAAATATCATTTTTTAGTCCTACTAAAAGGCCTCTTTTTTTAGCTTCAATTGCCAAAAAGCGGTTGTAGTTAAATTGGTTTTGGTATGTTATATTAAAGCCAGTATCAAAAAGATAAATATTAACATTATCCGGTTCTACTCCATCGCAACCTTTTTCTTTGGCAAGGTCTAGCCTATCAAGCATTATTTTTCTTACATTTTGGCTATTGATATTTAAATAATACTCTCCTTTCCAATCTGGTAATGGATTTCCAATATCTTCTTTGTTAAATTTATAAGCATCTTCTCTCCAATTTTCATAAGTTCCTGCAGAAAAATAACAAATAACTATTTTTCCTTGTTTTTTTAAATTTTCTATTTTTTCCTTTGAAGTTTCAAAAAGGTCTATATCATAAAGTTTTGCCGGAACTATTTTTAAATCGCCGGTAAGTTGATAATACCAAGTAGTGTTTAAATCTACTTTTTTAAAAGAAATAAAAGTAACCGGAGTTTTAGTTATTATCCTTTTCCAGGGGCCATCTGGAACTTCATCTTCTTCTACAAATTGCCAATCAACATAATCTACATCGCTTAAATTTAAATAATCTTTAACTGCAGGGCTTACACTTAAGGCTATTTCGTTTATACCATTGCTTGGAAATGCATTTCCAAAAACATAATCAAAATCATCTTTTCCAAAAGGTCCAACATCTTCCCATTGAGCATAAGCTACTTTATTTCCTTTGATAATTTTTATCCATTTATTTTTTAAAACTGAACCATTTTTCTTAAAAAGCTTATCACTATACCAAGGAATTTTCTTTGCAATTTCTTTTAAATTCCCGTTTTCGTCTAGATCATTAAAAGGCAAGGCAAAATAAAAAGGATTTTCATTTGGAATAAACTTTTTCGGATAGTAATCACTTCTATTATAAGGATCATCTACTCCGCCATAGTGCCACAACCAAATATTATCCCAAGCACTGGTAACTTTAGGGATATATTTATTTTTTTTGTTTTCTTTTTCCCCTACATAAAACCAAGTTACTTTTATATTTTTGTGAAGGGGATAGTTAGAAGTATCAGCTGAATTTTGAGAGCTACAACTTAAAAGAATACTTGAACAAATAAAAAGAATTAACTTAAACTTTCTTATCATAAAAGGCTCCAAGTTAAGGATTTTTCTTAGTTTGAAAATTATAAAGCTATTAACTATTTTTTTGGAATTCTAAAGGGTCTGTAGGTAAATTTTTTTTACACAACCTGCAAAACTTAAATTTTTCTTGAGTTGCCTATTTTTTGTTTTTCTACTAGTACTAGTTCTATAATTTGGTTTATTGGTTTACCTCTTTTTCTATATCTTATACTGTGAAATTATTAAACTAGTTTTACTCCTTCTTTAAGAATATTTCTTTCTATTTCCCTATTTTTATCTTTTGAAATAAGGATATCTACAGGCTTTTCCAAAATAAATTCAAGTTTAGAAACTAACTTTACTTTTTTTCTATAAAGATTAGATTTTTGTTTAGGAATAATAAAAATATCAATATCTCCACCTTTCTTGTTAAGGTTGGTTCTACTACCAAAAATATATATTTCAGAATCTCCAAAAATTTCTCTTATCAAATTTTTAATAACTTTTATTTCATATTCGCTTAACCTTACTTTCAATTTTCTCTACAACTTCAAATAAAATTGGAATTTTCTCTATTAAAAGATTAATATATTCTATTTTCTCTTCATCTTCTTGAGGATAATCATGAGATAAAAAGTTTCTAATTTTTCTTAATTCCATCCAAGTATCTATGTCTATTATTCCTTCTTTTTCTATTTCTCTTAAAATTTCCAAAAAGGATTTTCCTTTCGTTATGAAATCTGAATATTCTAAAAAATTTCTAAAAATCTTTGCTCCTATTAAATCCTGAAGCTTTGCGAAACGAAAAACAAAAGCATCAAAAAGATTCTTTTCTTCTAAATTAAAATTTAAAAAAGTATCTAAATTCAAAGGATAATATTTTTTTATCTCTTTCAAAATTTCCCTTAATCTCTCTATATGAACATTAGCTTCTTGAAGATAAGTTTTTAATCTGTATTCATTCATTTTATGTAGACTCTATTTAGTATTTAAAAGTATTGTATTTTAAATAATTTAAATATAATACTTTTTTATTTATAGTTTCCTAATTTTTATGTGTTAGAATGATTTTTAAATAATATTATAAACTTATTAGGGAGAAATCTTATGGAAATTGAAGAAAGAATATTAAAAGATTATGATGAGGCTTGGAAAAGGTTAATTGAGCTTTTCTTTCCAGAGTTTATGGAGTTTTTCTTTCCAAAATATGCAAGTTATATAGATTTCAATAAAAAAATTAAATTTTTAGATAAAGAGCTCAAGAAACTCTTTCCAAAAAGCAAGGAAGAAAAAGGAGAAGTTGATTTACTTATAGAATGCTATTTAAAAAATGGAAATAAGCTCCCACTATACCTTCACATAGACATTCAAGGATATTATGATACAAGTTTTTCCCAAAGAATGTTTAGGTATCTATATAGAATATATGATAGGTTTAAAAAGTTTCCCATAAGCTTAGTAGTATTTAGTGATAAATATAAAAATTATCATCCAAATAAATTTGAGTGGAAATTTGAAGAAAATTATTTATTTTATAAATATCCTTACGCAAAGCTTTTAGATTATTTAGGAAGAGAAAAAGAATTAACAAAAAGCAAAAATCCATTTGCAAAGATAGTAAAAGCATTTTTAGCAGAATATAAAGCTAAGGGAAATGTAAATTTAAAGTTCTTATTTAGAAAAGAGCTAATAAAGGAATTAAAGGAACTTGGGTATAGTAAAGAGAGAATAATAGAGCTTTATAGAGTAATAGCCTTATTTGTAAGTTTACCAGAAAAGATGGAAGAGCAAATATTTGAGGAATTTGATAAAGAACTTTTAGAAGGAGGTAATAAAGAAATGATAGTTTTACCTTTTGAAAAGAAAGCCTATAAAAGAGGTAAGGAAGAAGGATTAAAAGAAGGATTAAAAGAAGGATTAAGAAAGGGTGTTTTAATGGAAAAGAAAAATTTAGCGAAAAAGCTATACAAAAAAGGATATTCTTTAGAGACTATCTCTGAGCTTCTTGAGATTAATGTAGAAACTTTAAAAAATTGGCTAGAAAAATAATATTTCAAAGTAAGAAATATCTAAAATTTTGGGTTTGGATATAAAGACTGTTAATAAATTTGTGAGAAAAGATAATTAAAAATAATCTCAATTATCAAGAGAATTTTTTATATAAAAATTACCCTTTTCTTTTGCATTTTCTAAAAATTTTGTTATAATTTGTTTCCACGTTGTAGCTAATTTAAGGTCTATTTAAAGATTTTGGAAAAATAAGGTTTAAAGTGCAAAGGAGGTAAATTTCATGGCGACTGATAAAGTTAGAATAAAACTAACTGCTTATGATCACAGGGTGTTAGATCGTGCTGTTAAGGAAATTATTGATGCTGCTAAAAGAACAGGAGTAATCGTAAAAGGACCTATTCCCCTCCCAACAAAAAGACACTGGTACTCAATTATTCGTTCCCCTCATAAATATCAATATTCTCAAGAACAATTTGAAATTAGAGTTCATAGAAGAATTATAGATTTAGAAAATATAAAACCACAAACTATTCAAACTCTCCAGGAACTTAAACTCCCTAAGGGAGTAGATGTAGAAATAAAAACTATCTAAAGGGGTAGAAAGAGATGAAAGGAATTATCGGAAGAAAAGTAGGTATGACTCAAATATTTGATGAAAACGGAAATGCTATTCCAGTAACTGTTATAGAAGCTGGACCTTGTGTAGTAGTTCAAAAAAGAACGAAAGAAAAAGATGGATATGAAGCGCTTCAACTTGGATATCAAGAAATTACAAAAAGCGAAGAGAAAATTCCAAAGCCATATTTGGGACACTTTAAAAAAGCTGGCGTAAAACCAATGAAAATTTTAAAAGAAATTAAATTTAGTGAAATTGACAAATACAACGTAGGAGATACTATTACCGTTGATATCTTCCAAAAAGGAGAAAAAGTAGATGTAACTGGAACTACCAAAGGACGTGGATTTGCTGGAGTTATGAAAAGATGGTCCTTTGGAGGATTTCCAGATTCTCATGGTCATAGATATCATAGAGCTGTAGGAGCTATTGGATGTAGAACTTATCCAGGAAGAGTACATCCTGGAAAAAGAATGGCGGGACATTATGGAGTAGATACTCAAACTGTTAAAAATTTAGAAATTGTGGATGTTATTCCTGAAAAAAATTTAATTTTAGTTAAAGGTTCTATTCCAGGGCATAAAAATTCTATTGTGGTTATTAAATCTGCTGTGGGAAGAAGTAAAAAAAACGCATAAGAAAAAGACCTTAGAAAGGAGTGGAGGAAATGGAAGTTAAGGTAATAAATACAAAAAAAGAAGAAATTGGAACTGTAAATTTAAATGATAAGATATTTAACACCCCTTTACATAAACATGCAATTTGGCTTACTGTTAATTGGCAACTTGCAAAAAGAAGAGCTGGAACAGCATCTACAAAAACTAGGGGAGAAGTAAGAGGAGGTGGTAGAAAACCTTGGCCTCAAAAACATACTGGTAGAGCAAGACAAGGTTCTATTAGAGCTCCTCAATGGGTTGGTGGTGGAGTTGTTCATGGTCCAAAACCAAGAGATTGGTCTTTTAAATTAAATAAAAAAGTTAGAAGACTTGCTCTTAAAAGCGCACTTTCCCAAAGACTTAGAGAAGGAAACTTAATAGTAGTTGAGGATTTTGAGTTTCCAGAAATTAAAACAAAATATGCTAAGGAAGTTTTAAAAAATTTAGGACTTGAAAATGAAAAAGTTTTAATTATTGTTCCAGAAAAATATGATGAAAAAATGGAAAAAATTTGGCTTTCTTTTAGAAATTTACCAAAAGTAAAAGTTTTACCTGTAGACGGACTTAATGTTTATGATATAGTATGCTATCCAAAAGTTTTAGTATTTAAGTCCGTTTTACCAAAAATTGAGGAGAGGTTGGCAAAATGAGAACTCCATACGAAGTACTTTTAAGACCTATAATTACAGAAAAAAGCTATAGAATGGCTAACTTAAAAGTAAAAAGCTCTAAAACTAAGGAAGAATATAAGATATGTAAATTGACTTTTGAAGTTCCTATAGATGCAACAAAACCAGAAATTAAGCAAGCTGTTGAAAAACTTTTTGATGTAAAAGTTGAGAAAGTAAATACTATGATTGTTCCAGGAAAAGAAAAAAGAGTTTATAACAAACCTGGACTTAAGGGTAGAAAAAGAAAATACAAAAAAGCAATTGTAACCTTAAAGAAAGGTTATGAGCTTGATTTACAAAAAATAGCAAAAGAGTGGTAGAAAGAATTTAAAGGTGAGGTGAGGAAAAAATGGGTATTAAAAGATATAAACCATATACACCTTCAAGAAGATTTATGACCGTATCAGACTTTAGTGAAATTACAAAAACTGAACCGGAAAAAAAACTTACAAAAGGTTTTAAAAGAGATGTAGGTAGAAATAATCAAGGAAGAATTACCTGTAGACATAAAGGGGGCGGTCATAAAAGAAGATATAGAATCATAGATTTTAAAAGAGATAAAATTGGAGTTCCTGCTAAAGTTGCAGCTATAGAGTACGACCCAAATAGAAGTGCAAGAATAGCACTTTTACACTATATAGATGGAGAAAAAAGATATATTATCTGGCCCGAAGGTTTAAAAGTTGGAGATTGGGTAATGTCCGGGCCAGATGCTGAAATAAAAGTAGGAAATGCTTTACCTTTAAGAAATATTCCAGTGGGTACTATTATTCACAATATAGAACTTAAACCTAAAAAAGGTGGGCAGCTTTGTAGAGCTGCAGGAGCTTATGCTCAACTTTTAGGTAAAGAAGGAAACTATGCTATTATTAGACTTCCTTCTGGAGAAATGAGAAAAATTCACTTAGATTGTATGGCTACTATTGGACAAGTTGGAAACCTTGACCATGAAAATATTGTTATTGGTAAAGCTGGTAGAAGTAGATGGCTTGGAATTAGACCAACTGTTCGTGGTACTGCTATGAACCCAGTTGACCACCCACACGGGGGTGGTGAGGGTAGAACTAAAGGTCGTCATCCTGTATCTCCTTGGGGATGGTGCACCAAGGGTATGAAAACAAGAAAGAAAAAACCATCTGATAAATACATCATAAGAAGAAGAAACGACTAATTAGGAGGCTAAAACCATGGCTCGTTCTAGAAAGAAAGGTCCTTATGTAAATCCTAAGATATTAAAAAAAGTTAGAAAATTAAATGAAACTGGAAAAAAGGAAGTTATAAAAATTTGGGATAGAGCTTGTACTATTGTACCTGAATTTATTGGACATACCTTTGGAGTTTATAACGGCCAAAAACATATCCCAGTTTATGTTACTGAAGAAATGGTTGGACATAAATTTGGAGAATTTGCTTTAACTAGAACTTTTAGAGGTCATCCTGGCCAACAGAAAGTAACTAAGAAAAAATAGTGAGGTGGAAAAATGGCTATAGATACAAGAGATTACTATAAAGAAGGAGAGAGAGGTTTTGAAAAACCTTTAACAGCTAAAGCTATTACTAGAAGAGTTAGAATCTCTCCTTTTAAAGCAAGACTAGTTGCTGATCTTATTCGTGGAAAGAAAGTATCTGAAGCTTTTGCTATTTTACAAGAATGTCCAAAAAGACCAGCTAGATATATTTTAAAAACATTAAAAAGCGCAGTAGCAAATGCTGAGCATAATTTTGGTCTTGATCCAGAAAAATTAGTTATTACTGAAATTTATGTAAATGAAGGACCAACTTATAAAAGATTTAGACCAAGAGCTCAGGGTAGAGCCTACCCAATAAGAAGAAGAACTTCTCATATTTATATTGAGGTAGGCTACCCTGAAGCAAAGAAAAAGAAAAACTAAAAGGAGGATTTAGCCTTGGGTCGTAAAGTTCATCCATATGGATTTAGATTAGGAATTACTAAAGATTGGCATGCTAAATGGGTTCAAAAGAGAAAAAAGGATTATGCTCAAACTTTACTTGAAGATATGAAAATTAGAAAGTTTATTAAAGAAAAATATTATCATGCTGGTATCCCAAAAATTGAAATTGCCAGAGATGCGGATAGAATTATCATTAGAATCTGGGCTTCTCGTCCAGGACTTATTTTAGGAAGAAAAGGTGCTGGGGTTAGAGCTCTTCGTCAAAAATTAGAGGAAATGACAAATAAAAGAGTTCTTATCAATGTAGAAGAAGTTAGAGTTCCTCAACTTAATGCTCAACTTGTAGCAGAAAATATTGCTCAACAAATTGAAAGAAGAGTAGCCTATAGAAGAGCTATGAAAAAAGCAATTGCAGATGCTATGAGGGCCGGCGCGAAAGGAATTAGAGTTCAAGTTGCCGGTCGTCTTGGTGGAGCTGATATGGCAAGAGATGAGTGGTATCGTCAAGGGAGAGTTCCTCTTCAAACAATCAGAGCAGATATAGATTATGGATTTACAGAAGCTCATACAAAATATGGAAAAATTGGAGTTAAAGTTTGGATATACAAAGGAGATGTTTTAAAAGACTCTGCAGAAGAGATTATTAGACAAATTGAGAAAAAAGTTAAGGAGGAGATGCAATAATGTTAATGCCAAGAAGACTTAAGTTTAGAAAATATCATAGATATAGAACCAAAGGAAAGGCATCTCGTGGAAATACCATTTGTTTTGGAGAATATGCTCTTCAAGCAATTGAACCGGGAAGATTTACTTCTCAACAAATAGAATCTGCTAGAGTTGCTATTGTTAGAGGACTAAAAAAAGGTGGAAAACTTTGGATCAGAATTTTCCCTGATCATCCATATACTAAAAAACCTCTTGAAACTCGTATGGGTAAAGGTAAGGGTAATGTAGAGGGTTATGAAGCGATTATTAAACCTGGAAAAATTTTATTTGAAGTTGGTGGAGTTCCAGAGGAACTTGCAGTTGAAGCTTTAAGACAAGCTCAATACAAAATACCTTTTAAAACTAGAATTATCAAAAGAGAAATTTTAGGAGAGGAGTAGTAGCCATGGCAGAAAATAAATATATTCCATATATGAGGGCTTACGAGCTCCGCGAAAAAAGTACAAAAGAGTTAAAAGAACTTGAAAAAAAATTAAGAGAGCAACTTTTTAAACTTAGATTTAAAAGAAGTTTAGGTCTTTTAGAAAATAAAATGGCTATTAGAAATACTAAAAAAACTTTAGCAAGAGTTCTTACTATTTTAAGAGAAAGAGAGCTTTCCGGAGGTAAATAATGCAAGAGCAAAACAAACGCCCAAACAAAAGAAAATTTAGAATTGGAGTTGTAGTTTCAGATAAAATGGATAAAACTGTTGTAGTTAGAGTTACTAGAGAATATTCTCATCCTCTTTATAAAAAGAGAGTAAAAACTTTCTCAAAATTCATGGCTCATGATGAAAAAAATGAATGTAAAGTTGGAGATATCGTAAAAATTATGGAAACAAGACCTCTTTCTCGTCATAAACGTTGGATAGTAGTTGAAATTCTGCAAAAAGGTAAAAGACTTGAAGATATTACAGATGAAAAATTAGGTGAAATTGAAAAAGAATATTTTGAAAAAGAAAATAAAGAAACTGAAAATAAATAACTTTTAAAATTGAAAAATAAAAAATTTTTGCTATATTCTTTAGACTACAAATTTTCCCCGTAAGGGGGATTTTTTAGAAAGAAAACTAAGATAGAGAGGTTTAGCTATGATTAGACCTTACACAATGCTTAATGTTGCAGATAACACTGGAGCTAAAAAAGTTCAATGTATTAGAGTTTTAGGTGGTTCTCAAAAAAAATATGCCACCGTTGGAGATGAAATTGTTGTTACCGTAAAGGATGCTACTCCTGACGCTACAGCTAAGAAAGGAGAGGTTTATCACGCAGTAGTTGTTAGAACTAAAAAAGAAGTAAGACGTCCAGATGGAACTTATATTAAATTTGATGACAATGCAGTTGTTCTTTTAAATAAACAAGGTGGACCACTTGGAACTCGTGTTCTTGGTCCTGTAGCTAGAGAAGTCCGTCAAAAAGGATTTTCAAGAATTGCTTCTTTAGCACCTGAGGTTGTTTAAGGAGGAAAAAAATGGCAGTTAGAAAGACAAAATTAAGAACTGGAGATACGGTACTTGTTATTGCAGGAAATGAAAAAGGAAAAACTGGAAAAATAAAAAGAATTTTATATAAGAAAGATAGAGTTATTGTTGAAGGCTTAAATATTAGAAAAAGACATGTAAAAGGACAAGGGATTATTGAATTTGAGGCTCCTATACATATATCTAATGTAATGCTTGTATGTCCTAACTGTGGAAAGGCAACTCGTATAGGTATCAAAATAGAAGACGGTAAAAAATACAGAGTATGCAAAAAATGTGGACAAATTATAGATGAAATTTCTAAGCCCAAGAAAGAAAAAGCTACTGCGTAGGAAAGGAGGTTATAAATGTTAGATGAAAAAAATTATGTACCTCGTTTAAAAGAAAAATATCAAAAGGAAGTAGTTCCTGCTTTGATGAAAAAATTTGGATATAAAAATATTATGGAAGTTCCTAAAATAACAAAAATTGTTGTTAATATGGGAGTTGGAGAAGCAACCAAAGATGCTAAAGCTTTAGAAAGAGCTATGGAAGATTTAGCAGCTATTACCGGACAAAAACCTCAAGTAAGAAGAGCTAAAAGAAGTGAAGCAGGTTTTAATTTGAGAAAGGGAATGCCAATTGGGGCAAGAGTTACTTTAAGAAAAGATAGAATGTGGGAATTTTTAGATAGATTAATTTCCATTGCTCTTCCTCGTATGAGAGACTTTAGAGGTATTTCTGAGAAGTCTTTTGATGGAAGAGGAAACTTTAATTTTGGTATTCCAGAGCAAACTGTATTTCCTGAAATAGATTATGATAAAGTTGATAAAATTCGTGGTATGGATATTGCGATAGTTACAACTGCAGAAACTGATGAGGAAGCCTATGAGCTTCTTAGACTTTTAGGATTCCCATTTAGAAATATGCATCGTAAAGAAAAGGAGGCTAAATAATGGCTAGAAAAGCATTAGTTGTCAAAGCTCTCTATAAAGAACCAAAATATAAAACTAGAAAATATAATCGTTGTCCCATTTGCGGGAGAGCAAGAGGATATATTCGTAGATTTGGAATGTGTAGACTTTGCTTTAAAAAATATGCTCTCCAGGGATTAATTCCTGGAGTAAGAAAGGCAAGTTGGTAATAGAAAGGAGGGGTTAAGTCATGCCAATGACAGATACAGTTGCGGATTTTTTAATCCGTTTAAAAAATGCTTCTATGGTTAGAAAGGAATGGGTTGATGCAGATTATTCTTCTATGAGAGAGCAAATCGCTAATCTTCTTAAAAATGAAGGATATATTTTAGATTATAAAATTTATGAGCTTCCATTTGAAAAATATCTAAAAAAACCTTATTCAAAAATCTTACATGAAAAATACAAAGTAACTGATTTTTCTCAATTACCTCTCGATAAAATTCAAGCTATTAATTGGGAAGAATACTTAAAAGATGGATATACTTTAGATAATGTTCCAAAAAGAAAGTTTATTCGTGTATTTCTAAAATATGGACCTCAAGGAGAAAGAGTTTTAAGAGAGGTGAAAAGAGTTTCTAAGCCAGGTAGAAGAATTTATGTTGGTAAAGACGAAATTCCTCTTGTTAGAGCGGGACTAGGAACTGTAATTTTAGCTACTAATAAAGGTCTTTTACCAGGTTATCAAGCAAGAAAACTTGGAGTTGGCGGAGAAGTTATTTGCTTTGTATGGTAAGAAAGTCTTTGAGGAGGGATTTTAAAAATGTCTAGAATTGGAAAATTACCTATAGATTTACCTCAAGGTGTTGAGGTAAAAGTAGAACCTGGAAATTTAGTAACTGTTAAAGGTCCCAAAGGAACTTTATCTTTTAAATTTCATCCAAAAATGAAGATTAAAGTGGAAAACAATCAAATAATTGTAGAAAGACCAAGTGATGAAAAATTCTTTAAAGCTCTTCATGGAACTACTAGAGCAGTTTTAGCTAATATGGTTCATGGCGTTACAAAGGGATGGCAAGTAACTTTGGAAATTAGAGGTATTGGTTACAGAGCTAGAAAAAAAGGAAATGTTTTAGAGCTTAACGTAGGATTTTCACATCCTGTGGAGTATAAAATTCCAGAAGGAATTGATATTGAGCTTGAGGGTGATACTGTAATTCATGTTAAAGGAATTGACAAACAAAAAGTTGGTCAAGTTGCAGCTGAAATAAGAGCTATTCGTCCACCAGATCCATATAAAGGAAAAGGTATTAAATACAAAGATGAAGAGCTTAAACTCAAACCTGGAAAAGCAGCTGCAGGTAAAAAATAATTAAGGGGTGAACAAAAATGGCCAAATTAACAAAAAGACAAAAAAGAATTCGTAGACATAGAAGAGTTAGAAAGAAGGTTTTTGGAACTCCAGAAAGACCAAGACTTTGTGTATATAAATCTTTAAGACATATGCATGTTCAGATAATAGATGATACTGCTTTTGATGGGCAAGGGCACACTTTAGTATCTGCTTCTACTTGTGAACCTGAAATTAGAGAAAAAATTAAAGATATGACAAAAACTGAAGCTGCAAAATTTATTGGAGAAATCATTGCAAAAAGAGCCTTGGAAAAAGGTATTAAAAAAGTTGTTTTTGATAGAGGTGGATTTAAGTACCACGGTCGTGTTAAAGCCGTGGCAGAAGGTGCAAGAGAAGCCGGTTTAGAATTCTAAAGGGGGTTTGTTATGCACTTAAAGAAGAATAAACAATTTATAGATCCAAATAAAGTTGGTGAGCTTAAAGAAAGACTTATCCATGTAAATAGAAACGTTAGAGTTACAAAAGGTGGTAAAAGACTTTCTTTTACTGCATATGTTGTAGTTGGAAATGGTAAAGGTGTAGTTGGATTTGGTAGAGGAAAAGCTTTAGAAGTTCCAGATGCTATTAGAAAAGCTATTGAAGATGCTAAAAAGAACTTAATTAAAGTTCCAGTAATAGATGGAACTTTACCTCATGAAGTGATTGGACACTATGGCTCTGGAAAAGTATTAATGAGACCAGCTTCTCCAGGTACTGGGGTTATTGCATCTGCTCCAGTTCGTGCTGTTTTAGAGCTTGCTGGAGTAAAAGATGTTCTTACCAAAAACTTAGGTTCTACAAATCCTCACGTTGTAGTTAGAGCTGTTATAGAGGGTCTTAAAGATTTAACAACTCCTGAAGAAGTTGCTACTTTAAGAAATATTCCAGAAAATGAAATTATCAAGCGTTGGCGTCTTCCTGGTAGAGGCCCTAAAGTTTTAAGAAAGGCTTGGGAAGAAGCTAAGCGTATGGAGGCTGAAAATGGCTAAAAAATTAAAAATAACTTTAGTTAGAAGTAAAATTGGATGCCCAAAAAAACAAAAATTAACTTTAGAAGCTTTAGGCCTTAGAAAAAGGGAACATTCTACTATTAAACCAGATAACCCTCAAATTAGAGGTATGATTAAGAAAGTTTGGGATTTAGTTAAAGTAGAAGAGATTGAAGAGTAAGGAGGCCAAAAATGGATATTTTAAGGATAGATAATTTGGCTCCAGCAAAAGGAGCTAAAAAAACAAAAAAAAGAGTTGGTAGAGGACACGGATCTGGACACGGAAAAACATCTGGAAGGGGGCAAAAAGGACAAACTGCACGTTCTGGTGGCTCCATTAGACTTGGATTTGAAGGGGGACAAACCCCGCTTTATATGAGATTTCCAAAAAGAGGATTTAAAAATCCAAGAAGAAAAGAATTTGGTGTTGTAAATATTAGACATTTGGAAAGATATTTTAATGATGGAGATGTTATTACTCCAGATGTTTTAAGAGAAAAAGGTCTTCTTAGAAAGTATAAATTTGTAAAAATCTTAGGAGATGGAGAGCTTACTAAAAAACTTACTGTAAAAGCTCATGCATTTTCTGCTTCTGCTAAAGAAAAAATTGAAAAAGCTGGTGGTCAAGTAGAAATTTTACCTATTCCAAAATATCAAGGTAAAGTAGGAAAAAGAGCAGCAGCTAAACAAAGTAAATAAAACTATATAAGCCCCCGTTTTTTTGCGGGGGTTTTCCTTTATTTTTTCATTTCTTTTAAAAGTTTTTCCAGATTTATTTTTAGATTTTCAAAAAGTATAATTTCTTTATTCCAGTTAGTTATAATCCAATCTTTATCTTTTTCTGCTACTAAAATTTTTTTAGATTTCGTAAAAATCCAAATAACTTTTTCTACTCCATGTTCTAATAAATCTTGGGTTTTTATGTTAACGTACTCTTCAAAAGAACCAAATTTTTTAACATCAGCTTTGGTATCAATTTCTATAGCGATTTTAGGCGGAACCGCTGTCAATTTATCTTCAAAAAGTTCTAAGGTGATTTTTTCTTTTTCCCAGATACCCAAATCTATGTTATACCAGCTTCCTTTAACAAATTTAAAACCAACTTCTCCTGCTAGAGGAATGTAATCTTTTGAAAGATTTTGAATAAGGTAAGAATATATTAAATGAAGAATCAAAGCGTGAAACAAGCTGCTTCCCGTAACAGCCTCCAAAGGAAGCTTACCCTTTAAAACCTTTTCATAGTTTTTGTAATAAATGGGTTTTCCATATTTTTTTTCATAAATTAAAGCTTTTAATATTTCTTTTCTTTTTAAATTATCTAACTTCCTTTTATTCTTTTTATTAACTACCTGAGTAAGCATAGTTTTACCTCTTATATTTAAACTCTTTTCCAAATATTAGAAAAATTAATAGAAACAGGACACTTAATATTAAAAGTAAAAGAACCTTCCTTCCCTTCAAAAACCTTTTCATATTTTCCGTTTTTTAGCTCAAATATTTTTATCTTTTCAAATTCTGGATATACAAGGACATAATATTTAACACCTTCCTTTTGATAAATCTCAAACTTTACTTTCTCATCTTTAATAGCCGTAGATTTTGAAACTATTTCAAATACTATACTGGGAGTAGTTTTTATATGGTCATAGTCGTCTATTTTAGAGCAAACTACAACAATGTCAGGTTTAACAACGGTATCATAAGATATAATCCAATCTATTTCTTGACAAACAAA
>Ga0256837_1001488_pt1 | contig 16114 bp, 14 predicted proteins | sample 4562384metaG_FD_185976 | JGI IMG/M metagenome (GOLD analysis project Ga0256837, IMG submission 185976) | Hydrothermal vent microbial communities from Guaymas Basin, Mexico - 4561-384 | ecosystem: Environmental > Aquatic > Marine > Hydrothermal vents | place: Mexico: Guaymas Basin | collected...
ATTAAGACTAAGGAGTAAAATGCTAATGTCGGGTTAAGCCAAATTACATAGCCTATAAGTGATACGGCAGTTAGTATTTCGCGTATAAAATCAGGGAGCATATATGTTACAAAATATTGTACTCTACCAATATCATTTGTAATACGAGAGATGAACTCACCACTGCTGTTTTTAAATAAAAATCCCATATCAAGACGCATTATCTTATCTAGAAGTTCTTCTCTAATTCTTGAAACGATATGTAGACCAATATGTTTCATAAAAACAGTTTGAAGATATGCACCTAAGGCTTTGGCAGTGTAAAGAAGTACTAGAGCAATTGGTACGATAGTTAGCATTTTCTCGTTTTGTTCTATAAGTAAGTCATCAACTACATATTTCATTATTTGAGCAGTTCCTGCAGTTGTAGTTACAACTAGTAAGATACCAATAGATACTAGAAAATATTGAAATTTATAGTCTTTGAAATAGGGAAGATATCGTTTAAAAGTTTGTTTCAAAAAGTCTCCAAATAATTAAAAGCTATATTTTATCTAAAACTTCATTATATGTCTCTAAAATCTCATCCACCTCTATATCTCGAATAGAAAAATCACTATGGTCAAGTTTAAGTGCATTAACTTTAGAATCTGATTTTACAACTTGATTTATGGGTGTTATATATGTATTTCTATACTCTGGTGTATTTCCGAAAATAGTGATAGATGGTATGTTTAATGCCCATGCCATGTGAGTTGGACCAGTGTCTCCACCTATGATAAACTTGGAGTTTTGTATGGTGTGTTTTAGTTTATCTAAGTTGCCTTTAGGAGCAACAAAAGCATACTCTGAGTTTTGTGCTATAAACTCGGCAGTCTCTTTTTCCTCTTCATTTCCCCAAACTATAAGTATATGTTTTTTAAGTTTATTTGCTAACTCTACAAACTTTTCTTTTGGATATATTTTGTTTTCTCTTGAAGCACCAACTACAAAAACTATATACTCCATTTGTTGCTCTACATGTACAGATGAGTAAAGAAAGGGCTCTTTATTTAAAACATCTTCTTTTGTGTATTCTATATATAAAGAGTTGCAAATTACAGCCATATTTCTGTCAATCGCATTTGCTTCGTAAGGTATATTTATCTTCTCGTCATAAAAAAATGAAGCGATACTTTCACGAATTGAGTTTTTATCAAATCCTGCTATCTCTTTATTGGCTACTATTTTAGAGACTATTGCTGATTTTAATAAACCTTGAGCATCAATAACTAAGTCATAATTATTTTTAGAATACTCTTTTAGTATTTTGTATTGTTCAAATATTGCAGATTTTTTCTTTTTTATGGCTTTTAAGTTTATTGGTAAAATATTGTTAATATCTGGATTATTTTGCAAAATATCTTTAAAACCATCTTCAACTATCCAGTCGATTTGTGTCTTTGGTAAGGCTTTTTTAATAAACTGTAACGCTACCATTGCGTGGATAATGTCGCCCATGGCTGAGAGTTTTACTATACATATTTTCATGGCTGAATTTTACATAAATTATGATGAATATTAGATGAATTAATAAGCTTTTTAGTACTTTTTAGAGATAATCGCGGTAATTATTATGATTATTAAATAAAAATTTGTCTTTTATGAGACATACTTTAGGAATAAAATGCTAGATTTTGATAAGTTTACAAAGTACTCAAAACCAGGACCACGATACACCTCTTACCCAACTGCACTAGAATTTTCAGATGCTTATGGATATGATGAATACATTAAAAAGTTAGAGACTCAAGATAGCTCTCGTCCAATTTCTCTTTATTTCCACTTGCCATTTTGTAGAAATGCATGTTACTTTTGTGGTTGTAACGTTGTGTTTACTTCTAAAGAAGATAAAATGCTTCGTTACATGGACTACCTAAAAAGAGAACTTGCTATTCTTTCTAAACATGTAGACATGAATCGTGAAGTTCTTCAGATGCATTTTGGTGGTGGTACTCCTACATTTTTTACAGCACCACAACTTAAAGAGATTATTGATGAGATTAAATCTTATTTTAAAAACTTCGCGGATGATGCAGAAATCTCTTGTGAGATTGACCCTCGCCATATTGATGAAGCACAGATGAAAGTTATGAGCGAGGCTGGGTTTAATCGTGTGAGTTTTGGTATTCAAGATTTTAATGAAAAAGTGCAAATTGCAGTTCATCGTGTTCAACCGTACGATATTACAAAAGCTGCAATGGATTTGGCTAGAAAGTACAACATGATAAGTGTAAACACTGACCTTATATATGGACTTCCTTACCAATCGTTAGAAACTTTTAAAGAGACGCTTTCTTTAGCACTTACACTCTCTCCAGATAGATTTGCAGTATTTAACTATGCTCATGTGCCTTGGATGAAAAAAACTATGCGTAAGATTGATGAAACTACGCTTCCAACCCCTGCAGAAAAACTAGAGATTATGCAATATACTATAGATTTTTTAACTAGCAATGGCTACAGAATGGTTGGAATGGATCACTTTGCTAAACCAGATGATGAACTTTTCAAAGCTATTGAAAAAGGTGAACTTCATAGAAATTTCCAAGGTTACACTACTAAAGGTGGAGCAGACCTAATTGGTGTTGGACTCACTTCAATAGGTGAGGGTATAGACTCTTACAACCAAAACTTTAAAGCTATGCATGAGTATGAAGAGGCTATTGATGCTGGAAAACTTCCATTTGAGCGTGGTGTAGTTTTAAACGATGATGATTTAATTCGCCAATATGTGATTATGGAGTTGATGAGTAACTTCAAACTTGATATAAAAAGATTTGATGAAAAATTTGATGTAGTATTTAAAGATTATTTTGCTGATGCTATCGAGGCACTTAAACCTTTTGTTGAGGATGATTTACTCACTATGGATGAAAACCATATAGAGTGTTCTGAGACGGGGACTTTACTTATTAGAAATATTGCTATGCCTTTTGATGCATATATGAAAAAACATTCTGCTAATCAAAAAACATTTTCTAAAACGGTATAGATTTTGAGTATGACACCACAAGATATTTTTGATTATGCAGATATAACTGATGATTGTATAAAATGTGGGAAGTGTATCCCTGTTTGTACCATCCATAATGTAAATGCAGATGAGGTTACTTCTCCTCGTGGTTTTTTAGACCTTTTAGGGGCTTATCAAAGAGGTAATCTCGAGCTAGATAAAAATGCAAAAAATATTTTTGAGTCTTGTTTTTTATGTACAGCTTGTGTTGAGGTTTGTCCTAAGTCATTGCCAACTGATCAAGTGATAGAACAAGTTCGTGCTGATATTGGTAAGAAATTTGGCATAGCTTGGTATAAGCGTGCTTTTTTCTTACTTCTTCGTCATCGTTGGATGAATGACTTGGCTTTTAAACTTGGTTGGGTATTTCAAACTTGTGGTTTTAAAATAAAAGCAGATCAAGATTCTATGTCATCTAGGTTTAATTTTCCAATGTTAAAAGCAGATAGACTTCTTCCAAGTCTAAGAAAAACATCATTTTTAAATTCTCACCCTGAAAATATCAACAATGGTGGAAAAAGAAAAGTAGCTATCTTTATAGGTTGTCTTGGTAATTATAACTATAAAGATGTAGGTGATGGGCTTTTAGAGATTTTAGAGCATTTAGAGATTGATGCATTTTTAGCAAAAGACCAAAAGTGTTGTTCTGCTCCTGCTTACTTTACTGGTGATTTTAAAACTGTTGATCACAATGCAAAATTTAATATAGAGTACTTTGAGAGTTTTAGTGAAGATGTTGAGGCTATTATAGTTCCTGAGGCTACATGTAGCGCGATGCTTAAAATAGATTATGAACATTATTTTCACGACCAACCTGAGTGGTTAGAGCGTGCAAAAAAGATAAAAAATAAAATCTTTATGGCAACAGAATGGCTTCAAAATCATACCCATTTAGAGCAAGTTTTAGCTTCAAAGAAAAAAGATACAAAAATAGTAACTTATCATGATCCATGTCATGCTAAAAAAATGCAAGGTATCCATGAAGAACCAAGAAACTTAATCCGTAAAAATTATAATATTGTAGAGATGAGTGATCCAAATAGCTGTTGTGGTTTTGGTGGTGTTACAATGCAAAGTGAAAAGTACCATTTTGCAAAAGCGGCTGGGATTCCAAAAGCTCACATGATTAATGAAACAAAGGCTGATATTGTATCTGCTGAGTGTTCAGCTTGTCGTATGCAGATAAATGCATCTTTAGGATATACGGAGACTACGACAGTCTTTAAGAATCCGATAGAGCTTATTGCTGAAGCATTGAGAAAGTAGATGGAGTATTTTGTTTGGGATGTAAATCCAGTTTTATTTGATTTTGGAAGTGTAAGAGTATTTTGGTATGGTTTGCTGTTTGCAACTCCAATTTTACTTGGAACACAACTTATGAAGTGGATATTTACTCGTGAGGGTAAAAGTGTTGATTTGGTTGATGCTGGTTTTACTTATGCATTTATTGGTATAGTAGTCGGTGCTAGGCTTGGGCATTGTTTATTCTACGATCCATCTTATTATTTGGCAAATCCTATGAAGATTTTAGCTGTTTGGGAGGGTGGATTAGCTTCTCACGGTGGTGGACTAGGAGTAATTATAGCTTTTTACTTCTTCGCTAAAAAATACAAAATAAATCTTTTGTGGTTGCTAGATAGAATGACAATGCCAACTATCATTTTTGCATTTTTTGTAAGAATGGGAAATCTTATGAACTCTGAGATTTTAGGAAGAGAGACAGATGTGCCTTGGGCAATAATCTTTGCAAGAGTAGATAATGTACCTCGTCATCCAGCACAACTTTATGAAGCAATTACTTACTTTTTTATCTTTATACTTTTATTTGCTGTTTATAAATATAGTAAAAAACTAAATCAAGGTCTTTTATTTGGATTATTTTTATCTCTAGTTTTTACAGCAAGATTACTTATAGAGTTTGTAAAAGAGAGACAAGCATCTTATGGGAGTGATTTTTTCTTAAATACTGGGCAGATGTTAAGCTTACCTTTTTTACTTATAGGTTTAGGACTTATAGTTTACTCGATGAAGCAAAAAGCCAAATAACTACTTTCTATCTTTATAGTGAAGATCTTTATCTCTATCTACTGATGATTTCCAAAAGTGATTTACTAACCAATAACCAGCAATAGAACCAAAGATAGAATAAAATGCAGTCCCTACATAAAGTGGTATAAAAATATTTCCAATGTTATCGGAAAACCATTCAAGTGTCAGTTCAACTGCTTGCACTTCTGTGCCTAAGAAAAATGAACCAGTTAAGTACTCCATGTAGTACATTGGTGGCATTGTAAAAGGGTTGCTTAACCAACACATTGCTAATGCTATTGGGACATTAAAACGAGTAAATGGCATAACTGCTAAAACTGCAGCCATCTGCATAGGCATTGGTATAAAAGCTATAAAAAGACCAATAAGTACCCCTTTACTTACCATTTTTCTATTTGTAGATAGAAACTCAGGTGGTACTTTTGACTTTTTTATGAAAGCTTTTAGCTTTTCACTTTTGCTGATTTTTTTAAGAGTTCTTCTTACCATTTATATATGCCATTTTTAAAAGTAAAAAGATTATAGCAAAATAGACTCTATAATATGTTAAAATTGCATTAATAAAATAAAAAAGTAGGTATATATGTCATTTGAAAAACTTGGAGTTATGAAACCACTTCTTGGAGCTATTAACGATTTGGGCTATAAAAAACCTACAACTATCCAAACACGAGCAATCCCGTTGGTTTTAGCTAAGAGTGATATCTTTGCAACTGCACAAACAGGGACTGGAAAGACTGCTGCTTTTGGTTTGCCAATGATTCAAAGACTTAGAAAAACTACTGATGATAAAAATAGACCAATTCGTGGAGTTATTTTATCTCCAACTCGTGAACTTTCTATTCAGATATTTGAAGATATGCAAAATTTTGCAAAATATATGGATGTAAAAATCGCACTTTTAGTTGGTGGAAAAGATTTAGAATCTCAACAAAAGATTTTAAAAGAGGGTGTTGATATTGTCATAGCTACACCTGGACGAATGCTTGAACACGCTGAGAGTGGAGTGAGTTTAAAAGGTGTTGAGATTTTTGTTCTTGATGAAGCAGATAGAATGTTAGATATGGGTTTTGTAAAAGAGATAAGAAAAATACATCCAATACTTCCAAAAAGACATCAAACTTTACTTTTTTCAGCAACATATAGTGAAAAAGTTAGAAAACTATCTAAGCTTTTACTTAGAAGTCCAGCATTTATTGAGACTGCTAAGAAAAATACAACAGTTGATACTATTAACCAAAAAGTTTATTTAGTTGATAAAGAGAGAAAAGCTGAACTTTTAGCATATATAATTGGTTCAAGAAACTTTAGACAAGTATTGGTTTTTACTCGCACGAAAGCTTCTGCTGATGAGTTAGTGCTTGAGCTTAAAAAAGATGGACTGAAATGTGGAATAATTCATGGAGATAAAACTCAAGCAAATCGTTCAAAAACGCTCGCACAATTTAAAGAGGAGAAGATAAAAGTACTTGTAGCTACAGATATAGCTTCTCGCGGTTTAGATATTGAACATTTGCCCTATGTAATAAACTATGAACTTCCATCAATCCCTGAAGATTATGTACATCGTGTTGGTCGTACAGGTCGTGCTGGGCGTAATGGTGAAGCAATTTCTCTGATAGATATTTATGAAAAGTATGATATTAAAGAGATTGAAAAACTTATAGGGATAAAAATTCCTCAAGAGAGTGTTGAAGGGTTTGAGCCAGATCCAACTATACGAAGAAAAGATGTTGAAGATATAAAATTAAAATCTGAACATGCAAAAGCAAAAAAGAAATTTGTTAAAGCAAAAGAGTCTAAAAAAGTAACTGCTAAAAGTTTAAAGTCTGCGAAAAAAGCAGCCTCTCAGCGTACTGGTAAAAAGAGAAAAACTACAAAAAGAGATGGCTAGTAAAAATTGCTAGAGATTCTTTACCAAGATGAATTTTTGGTGGCTATAAATAAGCCATCAGGTCTACTAGTTCATCGCTCCCCCATAGATAAAAATGAAACAAGATTTGCCATTCAAGAGTTGCGAAACCAAATAGGACAGTATGTTTACCCAATTCATCGCTTAGATAAACCAACATCTGGTGTACTTATTTTTGCACTTGATAAAGAAACAGCCTCTTTGATGAGTGAAGAGTTTCGTGATAGAAAAACTCAAAAAACTTATATAGCAGTAGTTCGTGGATACACAGATGAAAGTGGAGTGATAGAACATGCTCTAACTCAAAAACATGATAAGATTGCAGATAAAGATAGCTCTACATGTAAAGAGGCTCAAGAGGCTACAACTGAGTATGAAAGACTTAAAACAGCAGAAGTTAATTATGCTGTTGGACGATATGAAAAAAGCCGTTACTCACTCGTAAGACTTAAACCAAAAACTGGAAGAAAACATCAGCTTCGCCGTCATATGAAACATATTAGCCATCATATTGTTGGTGATACAAAGTATGGGCGAGGGGAACATAACAAGTCTGTGAGAGAACATTATGCTTGTCATAGAATGTTACTTCATGCAATAGAGCTTAAAATAAAGCACCCATATAAAGATGAAACTCTTTGTATAAAAGCTGGACTAGATGATACTTTTAACTCTATTTTTTCTTATTTTGGATGGGGTGTTTAACTTTCCCATCATAAATAACTTTACACTCATTAGGAAGTACTATATCATATGTACTTTTTAAAACATTTCCACTTTTTGTCATCATTGTACTAGCAAGTGATATTTTTTTTGTATCTTTAGTTGTCTTATCTACTGCATAAGTAGCTACATCATCTACTGTTTTTGCACTAAAATTTATAATCTTTCTACCAGTATTTAAAAGTGCAGATGGTATTGCTGAAGCTACACCAACTATAGCTGTTGATGTACTTTTTACTTTTGGATTTTGTATGTTGCCAACTAATTTTTGAGTAATAAGTGAACATCCTTGTTTATCTAAAATACTAGCTTCAAGATTTTTAATAGTTCCATCTTTTTCAATATCTCCAAATGCAGCAATTCGGAACTTATCTGTTGAGAGTGCTACATCTTCTAAGCTTATTAGTCCATGATCTATGTAAGTATTTAATTGTAAATGTTTTATATATGTTTTTTGTATTGAATCTTTGTAGTTGTTTATTATATTTTTACCAAGACTCACAACATTTAAGCCGAGTGCATCTTCAAGGTTTGATAATGACCTATCAAGATCGATACCGTTTAAAATAGCATCTTCTATTTTTACATTTGTTACAGCAGTCTTTGTTTGAATATTATATGTAATGTCTCCATTTATGTATCCTTTTTCAAAGAGTGAATCTTTATCTATAAAATTATCTAAAGTAATTAGTTTTAACTTTTCAAGTTTTACAAATAGGTATTTCTTATCTAGATTTATATCTATGTTTGAACTTGAATTGTCATTTTTAAGACGTGCTTTAGCTTCATAAGGTTCTGAGAGTTTTATATCCGCTTTTATTTGTATAGGTACTAGGTTTGTTTTTTCTCTAACTATTAGTTGTTGAGTGAGTTTTAGTTTTTTATTTTTTAAATTATAAATATTTTTACCACGAGATAAAATATAGTTTTCATTTTTTATATAGGGCGAAAAGTATATTTTATTTTTATGAAATTTACCAGTCATACTAATTAAAAATGGTTTTGATATATTAGAAATCTTTAAAATTTTCACCTCATTAGAACTAATTTTAAATTTTATATCATCCATTGAGCCACTAGCTTCTACATCTACATCTCCAAGTATCTCTTCATCCATATCAAGGGCATCTTGAAGCCTTTGTAGATTTAGGTGTTTTGATATGAATGAAAATTTATTATTTGAGAAGTAAAAAGATGATTTAGAATCAAAATTGTTGCTATTTAGTTTTAGCCAAATGTCATCAATATAGCTAAGTTCCCCATCTAGTTTGAGAGCTTTATTTTTTAGAGCTAATTCCAAATCAAATTTAGTACTATTTATATCGCTTCTAGCCTCTACATGTAGAGAGTTTAGAGATATATTGTCTTTAGTTATTTTTTTAGAATCTATAGTTATATAGTTTTTCATGGTTCGTAGATTCGTTTTACCTGAAATATCTACAAAACCTTCTATGAGCTCTTCTTGTTTTAGTGTTGAAAATACTACTTTTAAGTCTAAGTTTGAAGCTTTATACTGTACACGGTTATCTAACAAGTTCACATATAGTGGTGTTTTTAGATAATTTGTCTCAAATGATAGTTCATCCCCATCATATAAAATATTCTCTAGTATTAACTCTTCATCCTTGGCTTTTAAAATAAGTGTTGCTTTTATGTTTTTTTCATCATATGAACCAAATGTATTTATCTTTGTAGTTTCTAAGTAAGGAAGATTTAGTTTGCCATCTATTTTAAAGTTATTATTGTGAAGTGCTAGTTTTGTGTTCAGTTTTCCAGATAAGTCCAAATCTTTGTCATTTTGCTTTTCAAACTCATCTAAATCTAAGTCTTTTATATTGCTACTTATGTTTAAATCGTTTTTATTATATACTAGTTTAAAAGTTGTGTTAGATTTGTAAAGCTGAGTCCTTGCATCTATAACTAAGTTTTTATCATATGCAATAGTTGCATATACTTGGGTGATACCATTTAGTGAGTGGTACTTTTTAAATGCATTGATGTTCCCAACATAATTGGCATCTATTAAAACTGGTAAAAGATTCATGACTTTTATATTTAAAGTGTTACTTTCATTCTCTACATGTAGAGATAGCTCAGTATCTACAAAACTAAGGGAAGTAACTGTTACATTGTTATCTATATACAAAGATGCATAAGACTCTATAAGAGAGATAGTAAGTGGCTTTATAGCTAGTGTAATGCTAAGAATTAAAGCACTTAAAAGTGTCCATGGAAGTATAGCTTTCATAAAGGTTATTCTACTATAATTCGTTTAAATTAAAAACACAAAATACAAGGAGTCTTATGGAAGCAGTTTATCCATATGCAAATATTATCCACTTAGTTTTAGCAATAATGTTTTTAGGTTATGTATTTACAGATATTGTAATGATAAGTAAGATTAAAGATGCAAATAAAATAATAGGAAAAATTAGTTTTAAGATATTTCCTCTTTCTCTTTTAGTAATAGTTCTAACTGGTGGAATGATGATGTCAAGATATATCAACTCAAGTGCTGGTTTTTTTGAGACAGATTTGCAAAAACTTTTAGTTTTAAAGATGACTTTTGCATCTATTATAGTCCTTGGTGTTTTATTTAATCTTTTTACAAAGTTTACAGGACGCCCAAAACCTTATTTTATGGCACATCATTTTCATAAACTAGTACTTGTTTTAGGTCTTGGTATTGTGATTTTAGCAAAGATGATGTTTGTAGTTTAAATTATTTACTCTTAAATATTTCCTTAAATACATCGTCTTCGATGTATTCTAAAGGTTTGTATCCATACATCTCATAAACTATCTTAGCTTCATTTGTTTTAGATTTTTTAAATATATATGTCATAGGATATATGATTATTTTTAAGTTATATTTTTTAGTGAATTTTTTAAAAATATCACTACCTTTTTTTAGTTTATAAAATTTTATTTTATCTTCATAATCATCTATTATAAAATCAAGTTCACTTTTGTATTTGCTACACCAAGGGCAACCATTGCGCTCTAGTACTATAAAGGAGTAGCTATTTTCTTCAATTTGAGATAGCGAAGTTAATCTTTGCATCGCATACAATGATGTAATACTTGATAAAAGTAGAGTTATTAATATTATCTTTTTCATAATCCAATTATAGCATAGTTGTTTTTCACTCCTATTTCCTGTTTCAGTGCTTTATTATGATGTTTTTTGTATAATCGCGATAATTTATTAAAGGAAGTGTTAAAACATGGAAATCATAAGCCAACTATTACCGTTTATATTTTTAATTGCAATTATGTATTTTGTAATTATTCGTCCACAACAAAAAGAAGCAAAACAGAGACAAGAGATGATTGAAGCTCTTAAAAAAGGTGACAAGATTGTTACTGCTGGTGGTGTTATTGTAGTTGTTCATAAAGTTGAAGAGAAATTTTTAAGTGTAAAATACAATGATGATACAATTGTAAAAATCACTAAAGAAGCTGTTGCAAGAAAGTTCGAGGATGAAGCTTAATTATCGCATAGTTATATTTATAGCTGCCATTTTATTTGGTATCTTCTTCTCTATACCATCTCTTATGCAAACAGAGGGTGGAAAAAAAGTTACTTTAGGTCTTGACCTTCAAGGTGGACTTCATATGCTTCTTGGTGTAAAAACTGAAGAGGCTGTAAAATCTCGCATAAAAAGTATTGCTGCTAGTATAAAACATTTCTCAGAGCGTAAAGATATTCTTATAGATTCTCTAAAGTTTGATGATCAAGCTGTTTCGTTTACTCTACTTGATAGTGACGATACAAAGGCTATGAAAGATTATCTATCTGAGATAGAGGGTGTTGTAGTAGTTGTTGATGGGGAAAATATATCTTTAACTCTTAGTGATGAAGAGATTATTCGTACACAAAAACAAGCCATTGATCAAGCTATTGAGACTATTAGAAACAGACTTGACCAATTTGGTTTAGCTGAGCCAGTTGTAGCTCGTCAAGGTAAAGAGAAAATTCTTGTAGAATTAGCAGGTATTAAAACTCAAGAGGAAGAACAACGCGCAAGAGAGCTAATAAGTCGTGCTGCAAAGCTTGAACTTATGGCTGTTGATGAAGATCGTGCAGCTCGTGTAAACAATATGACAGCGCAAGAGGCTGCTGAGTATGGTGATGTAATCTTAGAAGATGTAAATAATCCAAATATCAAGTACCTTGTTCGCGAGATTCCTATCTTAGATGGCTCAATGCTTACAGATGCTCATGTTGGTTTTGATCAAAATAACCGTCCACTAATTAACTTCTCATTAAACTCTGAAGGTGCTGAAATATTTGGTGACTTTACAGGTAAAAGCGTAGGAAAAAGACTTGCTGTTGTATTAGATGGAAAAGTTTACTCTGCTCCAAATATCAATGAGCGTATTGGTGGTGGATCTGGTCAAATTTCTGGAAACTACACTGTAATGGAAGCAAAAGATTTATCTATTGCTCTTCGTTCAGGTTCAATCTTAGCACCGATTTACCTTATGGAAAAGCGTTCAGTTGGTCCAAGTCTTGGTGCTGATTCTATTAAAGCTTCAATGGTTGCACTTATTGGTGGATTTATTTTAGTTATTATATTTATGGTTGTTTACTACCGTTTAGCTGGAATAATTGCAAATATTGCTCTTGTTGCTAACTTGCTTCTTATCTTAGCAGTAATGAGCCTCTTTGGAGCAACTCTAACTCTACCTGGTATGGCAGGAATCGTTCTTACAGTTGGTATGGCTGTTGATGCAAATGTTATTATCTCGGAGCGTATAAGGGAACTTATATATCAGGGTGTATCTATACATAAAGCTATTGAAGATGGTTATTCAAATGCAATGCGCGCTATTTTAGATGCTAACATTACAACGCTTATAGCAGCTGTTGTTTTATATGCTTATGGTACTGGTGCTATTAAAGGTTTTGCTATAACTATTAGTATTGGTATTTTAGCATCTATGCTTACTGCAATTTTAGGTACTCATGGTATTTATGAGATGCTTGAAAAGCGTATACAAAAATCAAAAAACAACCGTTTATGGTTTGGGATTAAAGGGTAATTATGGAATTTTTTAAATATACAAGAACCTTTAATTTTATGAGCAAGTCAAAACTTGCTATGTTTTTATCTATAGCTTTTGTTTTAGCATCTTTAGCGCTTTTAGCTACAAAGGGACTAAACTATGGTGTTGATTTTGCTGGTGGAACAATAGTTCAAGTTAAGTATGATAAAAAAGCACCAATAGATGAGATGCGTGAGCGATTAAAAGGGAATGAACTTTTTGATAATGCTTCTATAACTGAGTTTGGTTCACCTGATGAAGTAGTAATCAGAATGAAAACGAGTACTGGTAATGTTACTACAGATATTGGTGATGTAACTAGAGAAGCACTAAAAGGTACTGGTAACTTTGAAGTTCGTCGTGTAGATATTGTTGGTCCAAAAGTTGGAAGTGAATTGAAAGAGAAAGGTGTTATGAGTCTTTTACTTGCAATTCTTGGAATTTTGGTTTATGTTGCATTTAGATTTGAGTGGCGTTTTGCTGTAGCTTCTATTGTTGCACTTGTTCACGATATAAGCATTGCTCTTGGGGCAATTGCTCTTATAGGTATAGATGTAAATCTTGATGTACTAGCAGCACTACTTACACTACTTGGTTATTCATTAAACGATACTATTATTGTATTTGACCGTATCCGTGAGGGTGTTACAAAGGGTAAAAATACTAATCTTGCAGATATAATTAATGAATCAATCACAAGAACATTGGCTAGAACAACACTAACATCTTTAACAACTTTCTTTGTTATTGTGACCTTATTTATGTTTGGTGGTGAGATTATTCATGCCTTTGCATTTACACTTTTAGTAGGGATTATTGTTGGTACTTACTCATCTATATTTGTAGCATCTCCAATACTTTTAGCATTTGGATTTGATGTAAAAGGTTACCATGTTAAGTTAGCTGCAAAAGCAAAACGTGAAGCTGAAAAACAAAAAATGCGTGATCAATTTGAATCTGGAGTGATGTAAATATCTTCTTTATAAGCCTCGAATTTTCGAGGTTTAAACCTCTATCTTATTAAGCTTCAGTCACTCCTTAAGATACTTTTTGTATAATCAGTCTAATAATTAAATAAAATTAAGGACAGTCCATGGATTGGGGTAAAGTAATATACGTATTTTTCTCGTTGATGAGTCTTACATCTATCGCGGGTTTTTTATATGAACATAGTGCTACAGCACTTTTTGTAGCAGGTTCATTAAACCTTGTATCTACATTTTTAAAAATTGGTGTTAGAAATCTTCTTTCAGCTGAATTATTGGCTTCATCACTTGTGGCAGATTTACATCTTATTCCAGCATTTATATATCTTGAAGTTGTTGGAAATTTAGAGTGGGCTATTGCTTTAACTATTGGTGCATTGATTGCAAATCTTTTCTCTGTAGGTTTAGTTTACATTGAGAGTTCAAAAAATAAAGATGAGTATTAACATTGGAATATAACGCACAAATTTTAGAAAAAAAATGGCAAAATTATTGGGATGAAAACAAAAGTTTTGAACCAAGTGAAGATTTTACAAAAGATAAAAAATATATACTAAGTATGTTTCCATTTCCAAGTGGTCGTTTACATATGGGGCATGTTAGAAACTATACTTTGAGTGATACTTTTGCTCGTTACTATCGTCAACAAGGTTTTAATGTGCTTCATCCTATTGGTTTTGATAGTTTTGGTATGCCTGCTGAAAATGCTGCTATTAAAAATAATGCAAATCCAAAAACATGGACTTATGATAACATTGATTATATGAAGGGTGAGTTTAAAACTCTTGGATTTAGCTTTTCAAAAGAGCGCGAACTAGCGACTTCAGATGAACTATACACAAAGTTTGAGCAAGGCTTCATTATAGATATGTTTGAAAAAGGTCTGCTTTATCGTGAAAAAGGGCTTTTAAATTGGTGTCCGCATGATGAGACTGTTTTAGCAAACGAGCAAGTGATAGATGGTTGTTGTTGGCGTTGTGATACTCCTATTGTTAAAAAAGATATGAATCAATACTACTTTAAGATTACTCAGTATGCTGATGAGCTTTTAGCTGATTTAAAAAAGATAGAGGGTGGTTGGCCTAAACAAGTTTTAACTATGCAAGAAAACTGGATAGGTAAGTCTAACGGTCTTGCATTTGATTTGTTTTTTGACGAAGAATCTAAAGCTAAACTTTCTAACAAATTTGATAGTTTTGATGTATTTACAACTCGTCCAGATACTATTTATGGTGTAAGTTATACGGCGCTTGCTCCTGAACACGAAATAGTAACTTATATGATTGAGAATAAACTTCTGAGTGATGATGCAATTGCCCAAATAAATAAGATGAAAAATACTTCATCAATAGATAGACAAAAAGAAAAATCTGGTCTTGATTTAGGTCTACATGTAGAGCATCCTTTAACTGGTAAAAAAGTACCAGTTTGGTGTGCGAACTTTGTGCTGATGGATTATGGAAGTGGTGCTGTTATGGCAGTACCTGCTCATGATGACCGTGATTTTGACTTTGCTAAAAAATATAATCTAGAGATTAATGCAGTTATAAAACCAAAAGAGGGTGGGCATGATTTTTCAAGCTCTGCATATACTGAAGTTGGGGAGTTGTTTAACTCTGGCGAATTTGACGGAATGAACTCTAAAAAATCTCAATACAACATTATAAAAATGTTTGAAGAGAAAAAGATTGGTAAAAAAACTACAAATTATAAACTAAAAGATTGGGGTGTAAGTCGTCAGCGTTATTGGGGTGCGCCAATCCCTTTTGTTCATTGTGACTCTTGTGGAATTGTTATGGAGAAAAAAGAAAATCTTCCAATAGCTTTACCTGATGATGTTGAGATAAATGGTGAGGGGAGTCCGCTAGAAAATCATCCAACTTGGAAGTATTGTAAATGTCCATCATGTGGAGCTGACGCTGTTCGTGAGACTGATACTATGGATACATTTGTTGAATCTTCTTGGTATTTTTTACGCTTTTGTGCAAGTAAAGAGAATTGGGAAAAAGAGGCTTTTTCAAAAGAACAAGTTCAGTATTGGATGAACTCAGGTGTTGATCATTATATTGGTGGGATTGAACATGCGATTTTACATCTACTTTATGCTAGATTTTTTACAAAAGTATTTCGTGATTTAGGTTACTTAGATTTTGATGAGCCTTTTAATAAACTCCTTACTCAAGGAATGGTGCTTAAAGATGGCGCTAAAATGTCTAAAAGTAAAGGTAATACAGTTGATCCTGATGCTCTCATAGAAAAATATGGTGCAGATACTGCAAGACTATTCATACTTTTTGCAGCACCACCAACTCAAGAGTTAGAGTGGAATGATAGTGCAGTTGAGGGTGCTTACAAGTT
>Ga0256837_1001493_pt1 | contig 16085 bp, 18 predicted proteins | sample 4562384metaG_FD_185976 | JGI IMG/M metagenome (GOLD analysis project Ga0256837, IMG submission 185976) | Hydrothermal vent microbial communities from Guaymas Basin, Mexico - 4561-384 | ecosystem: Environmental > Aquatic > Marine > Hydrothermal vents | place: Mexico: Guaymas Basin | collected...
AATTAGGCATAAATAAAAAATTAAGCGAGAATTCAATGGAAGTTATTCAAACAACTGATGCTTTTAAAGTACTTATAGAAGATATTAAAACAAATACACCTAATTACAGAGATCCTTTAGCATTTGGTATCTGCCGTGTAGATTTAGGACAACTCAATGTTGATAAAGCACTTCAAGCTACATACCCGATTATCAACTGGGATGAGAACTTTGGAAGTGCGGCTATCTTTGTAAGAGCACTACAAGAACAAGGTGTTGAAGTAGATTTCACTGCAACAGAAGTTGTATGTACTATCAACTTGGCATTTTTAAAAGCATGTCTCAATGCTTTTACACCATACTCTGATGAAGCATATGGTGATGCGCATAAAAATATTCAAGTCGTTTCAGCACTCTATTCTCAGATAGTAAACAATGGAATGTTAGAGGGTGAGTTTAAAGTATGTTTTATTTTCGATGATGCACCCCTTCAATCTGTAGAAGCAACATATCTTAAACTATACGCAATCAGTTTGGCAAAAGTCGGTCTTCGTGAGATCTGTCTTGATGGTGCTTTTGGAGCACTTCCTAACGTTGCATGGTCAAATGGTCAGCCAATTGAACTTGATTACCTCAGAGAGTTTGAGATTGAATTAAAACTCTCTGGTGAGTACCCACATATTGATTTTGTAGATAAATTCCCAAGATTTTTACAGCATATCATTCCTGCAGACAATACACGTATACTCGATACTTCAAAAGTTCGTTTTGGTGCACAACTTGCAGCCGGTACGACTGTAATGCCTGGTGCTTCATACATTAATTTTAATGCCGGTACTACTGGTGTAAGTATGGTTGAGGGTCGTATCAGCTCATCTGCAATTGTTGGTGATGGCAGTGATGTTGGTGGTGGTGCTTCAATTTTAGGTGTACTTTCAGGAACAGATGGTAACCCTATCAGTGTTGGTAAAAACTGTCTTTTAGGTGCAAATTCTGTTTGTGGTATTCCTTTAGGTGACGGATCAATTATCGATGCAGGTCTTGCGATTTTAGAAGGAACAAAAATTGGTATCTATCCAGCTGAGTTGGAGAAAATCAAAGAGGTAAACAAAGGTATAGAAATTGAAGGTGAGATCTTCAAAGGAAAACAACTTGCAAACCTTAACGGTCTTCATTTTAGACAAAATTCTCTTACAGGGGAGATCACAGCTTCTCGTTCAACAAGAGAAGTGAAACTCAACGCTGAACTTCACTAGCCAAAAACAGAGCATATTTATGTATGCTCTGCTCTATCTTTACGCATATACTTTAGGAGCATTCAATGAATATCTCGTCAAATATAGCTTCTCTTCAAGCAAATCAAACTTTTATGAATACAAATGCAAACAATATTGCAAATGTAAATACAGATGGTTTTATACCTCAAAGCACACAAATTACAGATAATGGATCTACTAAGAGTCAAACAAACATTACAAAAGAGATCACAGATCAAGTAATTATTAGCGGAGTGAATGAAGCTAATGTCTCTGCTATTAGAACACAAGATGAGATGTTTGGAACACTTCTAGATATAAAAGCATAATCTTTACTTTTTTCTTCCTTGTTGCGTTATAATATTCATACTCTGTAGACTTGAAAGAATAGAGGCATTTGTATCATAATTGTGTAAAGAACTCCCTACTCTTAACGTACTAAAAATAGGTTTTCCAATAATAAATCTTCCCTCTTTGCCATCTTCTTTTGTTTTAATTCCCCATACATTATGAAAAACAATAACTTTGTTATTTTTTATACCTACATACAATAAAATATGTCCTTTTTTATAAAGTAATGTTTCAAAAGGTACTGCTTTTTCTTTAATAATATGAATCTTTTCTTGATCACTTAGATTTTTTAAAGAGATTACCCTGCCTATTTGACTTTGTCTGTATGAATTACGTGGTAACCATATACCAAAAGGTGCAAAAAAATCCCGTAAAGTTGAAGAACAATCTCGCTGATCGTACATGCCACCCCATCCATACTTTACTTGAGATATCTCATTAAAAATTTGTTCTATATTTGTTTTATTAAATTTTAAAATTCCTTCATGCAGTACTTTTTTTGATACCTTAGAACGTATATAATAGGCTTTATTATTTTTATAATTTGTTATAGTTAAAACAATATAATCATTTTTCGTTTCATTTATTTTCGGAAGAAGCATTCCTATACGAGAACGAAAAATAAAATTACCTTCTTCATCATAAATTGCAACTCCTTCTTTTATAAAAAATTCCTTTACGGCCTCTTTATAAAACTCTGTATATTTTTGTGGTACGAGTGCAATATCCCGTGTTTTTACCCATCCAAAAGTAAAACTACTCTCTACAAATACCCACTCTTTATCTGTTGAATAATGTGAAATTAAAAGAGGTTTATTCGCTGCAATTAAGGAGTTTTGTAAATAGTCAAAAGGGAACCCCTCACCTGCTTTTTGAGGATCCAAAAAGAGTGGTTCTTGTGTTGGGAAAGCTCTTAGATTAACTGTTGTAAGAGTAATAGCTCTTTTGTTCAGTGTTGCAAAATCTTGGAAATTTGAATATTTATTTATATATTCAAAAAAACTTTTTTGCAGTTTTTGCAGATTTTCACCGTAACTGTTTTCTGCATTAAATGCTTTGTATGCCCATTTTGCATCTTTGAGACGAATATCTATTTTTGGAATATTCCATGGTAAAAAATAATATTTTTCAAATTGCTCCAAAGAAGAGATATATCTTTCTTGCTTAAAAGCAAAGAGATATGAACTGATATTTTGATCAATATCATGTAAATCACTGATTGACTTATGAATAAGTGCTCTTTTTTTTATAGAAGATTCTTGTTTTTTGACAATGCTCTCTTTCTTTGCACATCCTATAATGAAAAAAAAGATAAATACAAGATAAAATAATTTCAAGAAATCTCCTTAATTAACATCACCAAATCTACTAACAACTCTTCCTATTACTTCTATATCATTAGGATGAAGTACTTGAGTAGGATAAACAGAATTATCTGATATAATATCTATCATACCATCTATTCTTTTTTGAATACGTTTAATAAAAAGCCCTGCTTCCGTTCGTATAGTAAAGATACCACCTCGATTGAGATCTGTTTTATTACGATTTATAAATACGATGTCATTATAAGCAAATGTAGGTTCCATGGAATCTCCTGAAACATTAATAGCTTCAATATTTTTCAATTCTCTTTCACCTCCTAACATAAAAACAAACTGCTGAGGGATTTCAAGTGATTCCATTGATTCAAATTCATTTTCTGCACCTCCTCCCGCACTTGCATTGATATCAGTATAGTATTTGATCATATAATTATTTGTAGCTTCTACAAGACTTTCAGGAGACTGTCCATAAAGCATCCAGTTAATAGATATACTTCTTTTTGCACAAAAATCAAGAAGCTCTGTAAAAGGTATTTTATTTCGTTTTTTCATAGTTGCAAAATTCATTTGTGAAATACCAAGTACTTCAGCAACATCTTTATCAAAAACTTTTTTTGGTGCAAATTCTGCTGAGATAATACTTTTTATCTCCTCTACTATATTAGTAAAACTATTCATATCAACTCCTTTTTATAAGTATAATGTAATATTGAAATAAAATCAATATTTCTTTTGCAAATTGTCATATTTTTAAGAATAATGTGTATTTTTATGTAATATTTTTTGAAATGAGTAAAAAAGGATTTATGATGTTACTTCTTATTAAAAATGCAGAAACACTTTTTGAGAGCTTTGAGAGTACAATGGAGTTGTGGGCAGAAAAACTTTTTTAAGAGTTTTTCTTTTTGTCAGCACTTTCTTCTTTTTCTCTTTGTGCTTCACGTTCAGCTGATTTTGTTTTATGGTAACCACCAAAGATAAAAATCATAAAAAGTAAAAAAAGTATAAGCATAACAGTATCAACGAAAGGATTCATTTTAAGCCTTGTTAAATGTAGAGTAATTTTGACGAATAGCATCATAAAGAACTATTCCAGTAGAAATTGCCAGATTTAGGCTACGTCCCTCTTTTGTCATAGGAATTGTAATATTTTGATCTTTATATCTGTTTAAAATATCTTCAGGAATTCCTGCCGTTTCACTTCCAAAAAAGATAAAATCACCTTCTTTAAAATCTGCTTCAAAGTAGGGTCTGTCTGTTTTTGTTGTAGCAAAAAAAGCATTATCTGCAATAGTATTATTGGCAAAAAATTCATCAAGATTTTCCCAAACATGCAAATCAAGCTTATTCCAATAATCAAGTCCGGCACGACGTACCGCTTTTTCATCTATATCAAAACCAATCGGTTTAATAAGATGCAATGACGCCCCTGCATTAACACAAAGTCTGCCAATAGCCCCTGTATTGTTTGGAATTTGTGGATGAACCAATACTAAATTAAATGCCATTAAAAAATCACCGTTCTATTTGCATAAACAAAGATCCTGTCTTCAAGAGCAAGCTTCAGAGCTCTTGAGAGGACAACTTTTTCCACATCTCTCCCAAGTCTTTGCATATCTCTCCAACTGTAAGCATGATCAATATGTTTGACATCTTGTGCGATAATCGGCCCTTCATCAAGATTGTTATTTACAAAGTGTGCTGTGGCACCAATTATTTTCACACCTCTATCATATGCCTGTTTATAAGGATTTGCACCTATGAATGCAGGTAGAAAAGAGTGGTGAATATTGATAATCTTTCCTTCATATTCTTCTACAAAACGAGGTGTTAAAATACGCATATATTTTGCAAGAACAATATAATCAAGATCTTTAAATTCATTGATGGTTTCTATAATTTTATCTTCATGTTCTGCACGTTCAAGCCCTTCATGTGAAATAGTAATATAGGGAATATTAAACTTCTCTACAAGAGATTCAAGTTTATCATAGTTTGAAATAACAGCTAAAATATTTGCATCCAACTCCCCTGCTTCATGACGAATTAAAATGTCACCAAGAGCATGAAGTTCTTTTGTAACCATAAGAATAATATTTTTCTTTTTGGGTTCAATCACTTTAATACTTGCACTTGTCGGTAAAACCTGTGTAACAGCATTTAGGAGTTCATTTTTATCAACAGCACCATCAACAACAGAACGCATAAAGAATTTATTACTCTCTTTATCAACAAATTCACTGTTTGAGAGTATATTGAGATCATAATTATAAAAAACACTTGATACTTTATGCACCAAACCTTTTTCATCATTTGCATCGATTAGTACACGGTATTGGCTCACTGTATCTTTCCTTTTTCTAATTTTTCAACTCTTGCATCAATAGTAGCAAGTGTATACTCTAAAAAATTAAGCGTCATATCAATTTTTGCTTCAATATTGGTATTATTTGGAGCTTGAAAACCCTCAAAAAGAACCAATAATCTTTCTCGAATAGAGTTTAAATAGATCAATTCACTCTCTACTGAAGCGTTTGTAGCACAATGATCTTCTTCTATTAAAGACTCTTCTTGCTTTGGTATGACATTTTTCTTTTGAGTTTTTGGAGTTTGTTCGACTTTTTGAATCTCTTGGACATCTTCTTCCATCTCTGCCAAGGTAGAGAGTATTACATCTTTTAATTCCATGCTTTAAGTAACCACCTTTCAAACTCTTTAAACTCTATATCTGTATCCATCTTTATAAAGAACTCTTTCATTTGAGAATTGACACCCAAAAATTTTTTACGCATTCCAGATAATCTTCTTATGGCAATTTTGGCATCAGAATTATTCGGATCTTTTTTGAGTATCCCCTTATAAATCTCCAATGCCTCCTCTTTTAAACCTTGCAGTTCATAAATGTTTGCCAGTGTAAGAGTCTGCATATTTTATTCTTATTTTTCTATATAGTTCGCAATAATTGAGCCCATTTCGCTCGTTGAACAGATCTCTTTTGCATCAAATTGAGCAAGATCTTGAGTTCTATACCCTTCACTCAGTGCACGTTTAATGGCTGCATCAATTTTATCTGCTGCTTCATTTTCGCCAAGTGCATAACGAAGCATCATAGAAGCTGATGAAATAGTTGCGATCGGGTTAGCAATTCCCTGCCCTGCAATATCTGGAGCTGAACCGTGGATTGGCTCATATACACCAATTTTAGCACCCACAGAAGCTGATGGTAAAAGTCCGATAGATCCTGAAAGCATTGATGCCTCATCACTTAAAATATCTCCAAAAATATTTCCAGTAAGCATAACATCAAACTGTTTTGGATCACGAATAAGCTGCATTGCGGCATTATCAACATACATATGAGAAAGTTCTACTTCAGGATACTCTGTTGCAACTTCTTCAACAGTCTCGCGCCATAGTTGAGAAACATCAAGTACATTTGCTTTGTCAATTGAACATACACGTTTATTCCGTGTCATTGCTATTTTAAATGCTTGATGTGCGATACGCACAATTTCATCACGGCTATATACCATAGTATTCCAGCCCTTCTTCTCATCTCGCCCTTTTGGTTCACCAAAATAGATACCGCCGATAAGCTCACGAACTACCATTAAATCTACACCTTTGACAATCTCAGGTTTGAGTGATGATGCATTTGTAAGCTCATCATATACAACAGCAGGACGTAGATTTGCATAAACACCAAGCTCTTTTCTAAAACGTAAAAGTCCACTTTCAGGACGTTTTTCACGAGGAAGATTATCCCATTTTTCACCACCGATTGCACCAAAAAGTACTGCATCAGAGTTTAATGATCCGGAGATAGTCTCTTGTGGAAGAGGATCCCCTGTAATATCATAAGCAATTCCACCCATTAAAAGATCTTCATAGTTAAAGCAAAAACCACAGTATGAAGCTACTGCATCAAGTACTTTTACCGCTTCATCAATGATCTCAGGACCTATTCCGTCCCCTTTTATGAGTGCTATTTTATATGTTTTCATCTATTTTTTACCTTCTATTTCATTTTGTGCAAAATTCATCAGTCCACCTGCATCAATAAGTTCTTGCATAAACTCTGGAATTGGTGTGAAACTGTATGTTTTATTTGTTGATTTATTAGTAATGGTACCTGCATTCATATCAATGCTGATTTCATCACCCTCTTTTATCTCTGAAGCCTCCTGAAGCTCAAAGATAGGAAGTCCCATATTAAAAGCATTTCTATAGAAAATTCTTGCAAATGTTGGTGCAACAATTGCAGCAACACCGGCAGCTTTTAGTGCGATTGGAGCATGTTCACGTGAGCTTCCGCAACCAAAGTTTTCATCAGCAACAATAATATCACCTGGAGTCATTTTATTTACAAACTCTGGGTCAGCATCTTCCATAACATGTTTTGCCAACTCCTCAGGTACTGAAGTATTTAAGTAACGTGCAGCTATGATTAAGTCTGTATCGATATCTTTACCAAATCTCCAAACTTTACCGTTTATGTTTGCTTTTTGCATATAAATTCCTAATGTTTTACTAAAATAATTTTGCGATTATAGCGAAATAGTTGTTTGAAGTTGATTAAATTAAATAATTTTGCCTTGATATTAAAAAGTATCAAGGCTGTTTTAGGGAAGAATTATCGCTTGAGGTTATTTACAGTTTGTAGCATTTCATCACTTGTGGTAATGATTTTTGAGTTAGCATCATAAGCACGTTGACCGGTAATGAGATCAGTGAGTTCAACAACAAGTTCAACATTGGAAAGTTCTACAAAACCCTGACGAATTGTTCCTAGTCCATCAACTCCGGGAATACCCTCAACAGGTTGTCCTGAAGCATCTGTTTCAATATAAAGATTATCTCCCATAGAGTGAAGTCCGGCAGGATTTATAAAACTTGTTGTTTGAATTTGACCAATCTGTGTTGCTTGAGTCTGTCCCGGTTGTACCACAGTTACTGTTCCATCTGTACCAATACTGATACTTGTTGCATCAGGTGGAACTACAATTTGTGGAATAAGATAGTATCCGTCACTATTAACAATTGAACCATCTTGATCAAGTTTAAAAGCACCATTTTTTGAATAAACTTCTGTACCATCTGGAAGTTCGAGTTTGAAAAAGCCACGTCCTGTAATAGCAATATCCAACTGGTTGTCAGTCTGTTTCAAACTCCCTTCTGAAAATATCTTATTAATTGCAGTAGGACGGACACCAAGCCCTACTTCAATTCCTGTCGGTGATTTGGTCGTATCACTTGTTGAAGTCCCTGCATACTCCATGACATGATACATAAGATCTGCAAACTCTGCACGTCCTTTTTTAAAACCTATGGTATTAACATTGGCAATATTATTAGCAGTTGTATCTATCTGTGTCTGCATTCCAAGCATTCCTGTTGAAGCAGTATATAGTGATTGCATCATAGTATTTGTTCTCCCTTACTCTTAAGCTTTTCTTGCAATTTTTTCTATTGCATCTTTATTCATATCATTCATTTGTGTATCCATCGCTTTTTGATACATTCCAACAAGTCGGTTCGTTTCAATGAGTTGCGTCATCATTTTAACAGCATTAACATTACTCTTTTCAACAAAACCCTGTACAACGCCTCCACTCTCTTCATTGTTTTCAAGTCTGCTCATATTCTCAAGTTTATAAAGATTGTCCCCCTCTTTTTGCAGATATTTTACATTATCTACACTGGCGATAAAAAGCTTTTTATTCTCTGTCATTGTTACACTACCAGGAACATTGGTATATATCTGACCATTTTTATCTATTTTAATTACACTGTCAACTGTTGAGAACTCAATCCCCTCTTTAGAGTCAAAATAATCATCACCCAAAACCTCATAACCCTCTTTTGTGATAAGTTTTCCTTCATCACTCAGTGTAAACGAACCATCTCTTGTCAAACGAACACCTTCTGGAGTCTTGACAGCAAAGAAAAGATTTTCACGTGATAAAGCCAAATCAAGCTGATTCGATGTTTTTTTCATATTTCCAACTGAAAAATCAGTATATGCTTCAACTATCTGTGGAGATTTTGTCATAGTTCGGTTTAAAAATTTTGCAGCATCTTTTGTATTGTCTTCATTTTCTAGTTCATCTCTTTTTTCTTTATAAAGACGCATAAAATCGCCAACAATAAGATTATCTTCTTTGAAACCGTTTGTATTGGCATTTGCAAGATTGTTTGAAATAGTCTCAATCCTGTTGAATTGAGTAACCATTCCAGCAGCGGAACTGTAATATCCTGTTTGCATAAAACACCCTTTGTAAGCTTATTTACAAGTTTTAAAGCAAAGGGTGTTCCAATTATAAATAATTACCAAAAAGTAAATATTTTGTTTTCATAAAAAAGTACAGTTTAAGAATGTTTCGGTATAATCCACCTTTTAAAAACCTTAAATCGTGGAGCAGCCTCCGAATGACAGCCAAAGAACTCAACAAAGCACTAGAAACCTTTTTTCAAGAGCATAAATCAAAAGATTGTATTACATATGAATCAATTATTGATCTTTTTGAAAAACAACCTACTGCCGCACAAGCAAAAAATATTTTAAAACTTGCAAATAAACACAACAAATGTCTCTACACTTCAAGTGAACATGCAAAAAAACTCAATGATCAAGAAGCAGAAGCACGCCGTGATGCACAACGAAAAATGCTTCAAGATAATGAAACTGACAAATTTGATATTCTCAAAGAGCATGAACTCCTTGAGTGGTCACGTTCTGATTCACCAGTACGTATGTACCTTCGTGAAATGGGTCAAATCCCACTACTTACAAAAGAAGAAGAGATTGAAATCTCGAAAAAAATTGAAGCTGGAGAAAGTATTATTATCGATGCTATCTGTTCAGTTCCTTATCTTATTGACTTTATTTTAGACTATAAAGAACCGCTTATCAATCGTGAAAGACGGGTAAAAGAGCTTTTTAAATCTTTTGAAGATGAAAAAGATGATGATGGTGACGATGCGGCTGAGAGTGAGAGTAAAACACTTTCTGCAAAAGATAAATCTCGTGTCGAAAAAGTAACAACAAGCTTTAAAGCTCTTGAAAAAGCAAAAAAAGATTGGCTGAAAACTTTAGAGAAAGCTCCTCAAAATCTTGACAATGATGAATTGACAGAAGAGATTGTTCATTTTTATCTAACAGTCACTTGGAAAAAAGCAATTCTTAAAGAAAAATTATTAGATCTCGGTCCTACTTCAAAACTTATCAATGAACTTGTAAAAGCTATGGAAACTGCACTTAAATCTGATGAAGGCTATGATAAAGAACTTAAACGTCTTGAGTATAAACTTCCTCTTTTTAATGCAACACTCAAAGCAAATCATAAAATTTTGGTTGAAAAGATTCAAGATCTTACAAAAGAAGATATTGCAAATATGGTTCCTGAAGCTACAATGGTTTCAACCTATATGGAGATCAAAAAACTTGTTCAGACAAAAGAGGCAAGTAAAAACTCATTTGATATGGAACCGGAAAAACTTGCAGATATTTTAGAGCAGATCAAACGTGGTAAAAATATCTCTGAAATCGCAAAAACAAAGATGGCAAAATCAAATCTTCGTCTTGTTGTATCTATTGCCAAACGTTATACAAATAGAGGTTTACCGTTCCTTGATCTCATTCAAGAGGGAAATATCGGACTTATGAAAGCTGTTGATAAGTTTGAATATCAAAAAGGATATAAATTTTCAACCTATGCTACATGGTGGATTCGTCAGGCAATCAGCCGTGCTATTGCAGATCAGGCACGTACAATTCGTATTCCTATTCATATGATTGAAACAATTAACCGCATTAATAAGATTATGCGTAAACACCTTCAAGAGCATGGAAAAGAGCCAGATGTTGATACAATTGCAACAGAAGTTGGTCTCTCTGTTGAAAAAGTTAAAAATGTTATCAAAATCACAAAAGAGCCTATCTCTCTTGAAGCACCTATTGGAAGTGAAGATGATGGTCGTTTTGGTGACTTTATTGAAGATAAAACTTCTCTAAGCCCATCAGATGCAATCTTAAAAGATGATTTACGTATTCAGATTGAACATGTTTTAGAACAACTCAATGAGCGTGAGAAAGCAGTTATTAAACTTCGCTTTGGAATTATGGATGACGAGAGTGACAGAACACTTGAAGAGATCGGTAAAGAGCTTAGTGTAACTCGTGAGCGTGTTCGTCAAATCGAGTCTTCTGCCATTAAAAAACTCAAGCACCCTAAAGTTGGTCGTAGGCTTAAGAACTATATCGAAGAGTAGCCATGACTTTAGAGCAACAGTGGATAGAGTATGACTATAACCCTTTCATTCTCTTTAATGCCAATGGAAAGATAGAGTCTCTCAATGCTGAGGCACAATTCCTTCTTGGTGTAACCACTGCAGCTGAGCTTTTTGATCTTGCTAAAACATATGCAAGTATCAGTTTTGGATTTAAAACAACTCTTATAGAGCTTCAGTATGGCAGATATAAGTTTTTTGGTCTGACTGTTGGTTATCAAGATGAAGAACAGATTGGTCTTAAGCTCTATCAAGCTCCTTCTTATAAATTGACAGCTACAAAGCTAAATGGTGAATTGATAAATATCTTTACCATTATTGATCTTTGTATTGCTACAAACTCTATAAATTCTGAAATTAACTTTAAAAAAGATTTTGATCCGACAATTCCTGATGTAATTATAGATTCAAACAACCTTATTAAACTACTCAATAAAATTTATGAATACTTTAGAGAAAATGATACCATTGTTACAAAGGTTTTTTTCAGAGTCGGTGAACATATTAAATTTGAAGATAAAAAGTACAGTATCTTTTCTATTGCTGTAAAAGCAAAAAATGTTGATCCAACAAAAATAAATGAGTTAGAAATTCTTGCGAAAAACAGTAACTTCTACATAGATATAAATGAGGAACAAGTTATCATCAATCTTCCAATGATATTGCCATCTGACAGCAAACTAATACATAGCAGTAACCCATAAAGAGGCAATAACTACTTAAACAAAAAGCTCTTTTGCCATAAAAGAACCTGTGATAACACCTACAAAGAGTGATGGCAAATAAGCCCACAAATCCAAAATATTGTTATTTTTCAGTGCTATAAAACCTAAAATCAAAAAGAGATAAGGTACAACTCTAAAGATAGAGAGACTCCCTTTGATTCCATGTTTCATATTTTTGGCATTAAATATTTTTACTTTTGCCTTCTCTTCTTTAACAATCTCTTTAAGATTAAGCTCCTCTGGTGGAGCATCATTGATCTCTTTGTCATCATAGAGTTCATGGGGATCTTCAATTTTATCAAGCAGATCTCTATCCTCTACATATTCACCGGATGCTACCTTTGCCAAAACCATTTGTTTATATGCATATGAAGCGCCAAGGATAATAAAGAGTGCAGAAAAAAATGCCACCTCTATGTTTGCGAAAAATGCCGGTGAATAGAAATAGCTTGCAAAGATAAGAAGTTGCACTATAACAAAGATACTAATAGCTTTTTTCACCATAATCCTCATCATCTTCATTATCATCATCGATCTGTTTTTTGATAGCATAGCGAGGCTCTTTTGCCAACTCTTCATACGCTTTATACTGTTTGGAGTACGCTTTATAGACATTTAAAATAGCAGCTGCGATCCCAATAGCTACACCAATCCAAAAAGTCCATCCTATACCTGTAAGATTTTTAAGTAACCAGCCAATACCAAGCCCCATAAGAACAGCAACAACCATAGAGATCCCTAAGGAAAGGCTGTCTGCTGCTTCAATAATGGATTTTACTTTTGGTTTTGGTTCTTGTTCATTTTCAGCCATTTTTTATAGCCTTAAAAACACGCTGACTTGCTTCTATAGTATCTTCTATCATTGCATCTGTTGTTGCAGTAGAGATAAATCCTGTTTCATAAAGAGAGCAAGCAAAGTAAAAGCCCTCATCAAGCATAGCCGCATGAAACTTTGCAAAAAGTTCCGCATCTGATTGTGTTGCATCCTTGAAATTTTTCACAGGATTTTCGTTAAAGAAAAAACCAAACATACTTCCTCGTGTATCTACTTGCATTGCAATGCCCTCTTTTGCAGCAGCCTCTTTCATTCCTTCTACAAGACGAACAGCTCGTGCATTTAAAACATCTATAATTTTTGCATTAGCTTTGAGCTTTGTAAGTGCTGCATATCCTGCTGCCATTGCAACTGGATTCCCTGAGAGTGTTCCTGCCTGATAAACCGGACCTTCAGGAGAGAGTTTTGCCATAATCTCACGACGAGCACCAAAAGCACCAACCGGCATACCGCCACCTATTACTTTCCCAAGTGTTACAATGTCTGGTTTTACACCTGTAATAGACTCAGCCCCATGCAGTGTTGCACGAAAACCACTCATTACTTCATCAAAGATTAAAAGTGTGCCATTTGCATCACATAATTCTCTTAACTCATGTAAGAATTCCTTATCTGCAGGAACAAGCCCCATATTACCGGCAATCGGTTCAATAATAACACAGGCAATATCATTTGAGTCTGCAAAACACTGTTTTACGCTCTCAATGTTGTTGTACTCTGCTAAGAGCGTATGCTTTGTAAAGTCAGCCGGAACACCAGGACTTGATGGGTTGCCAAAAGTAGCAGCACCACTTCCTGCCTGAACTAAAAGTGCATCAGAGTGTCCATGATAACACCCAGTAAATTTCACAATATCATCACGTCCCGTAAATCCACGTGCCAAACGAATAGCACTCATAACAGCTTCTGTACCACTGCTTACAAAACGGACCTTGTCAATAGAGTCAAAAAGATCCACTACCATCTTCGCAAGCTCAGTTTCAGCAAGTGTCGGTGCACCAAAACTAAGTCCATGTTTTACCGCATCAATTACTGCTGCTTCTATAGTCTCATCTCTGTGACCAAAAATGAGAGGTCCCCATGATTGAACAAAGTCAACATACTTGTTTCCGTCAATATCTTTGAGATAACCACCCTCACCTTCACTGATAAAAATCGGTGTACCACCTACACTACTAAATGCACGTACAGGTGAATCAACACCACCGGGAATTAACTCCTGTGCTTCAGCAAATGCTTTTTTTGATGCTTCTGTATTCATTAAAAACCTTATAGTAATTATTTTTCTTATTATATCTAACCTTACGTTAATATTGATTTGATACAATCTTAAAAATAAATTATTCTGGGGTTTTTGTGAACAGATCCACCTTTTCTCTTTTTGTTGCCATTCTGATTCACTTAGTACTCTTTTTACTTTTATGGATTATTTTTTCTACTGCATCAACCGATATTCACAAACAAGAAAAAAAACAAGAAAAAAAGATTAAAATCTCTTTAAGAGAGATGCCTCTCAAACAGAAAAAATCCGGTCTTACAAAAAAGAAGAACATTCCCAAACCTAAAATTGCACCGCCAATGCCAAAAGGATCGCAGCTGAAAAAAATTGTTAAAGCTGCAAAACCAAATAAACCCGTAAAGTATGAATCTAAAAAATCAGCGAAAAAACCAAAACACAACAAACATAAAAAGCCGCTAAAGAAAAAAGTCGTCAAAGCAAAGCAAAAACCCAAAAAAATAAAACCATTACTACAAAATAAGCCCTATATTCCTCTTTTAGAAGCAAAAAATGAGACAAATACAACAAGAAAAAGAGTAAAAAAAGAAGCAAAGAAAAAAGAAGCTTTGGCATGGCTCTATAAAGATGTTGCAAAAAAAGAGACAAAAGAAACAAACAAAAATAGAAATAACGGAAGCAATATTTCACAAAATATTAAAGAACTCTATGGAGAAGAATTTGGAAAACTCACTCCCGGACAACAGAAGTATATCTTAGATAATCAAGAGATTATGCGCCGTATTACCCAACAGGTACTCATTCGTGTTGCACGGGTGAATATTCCAAGAGATCTTCGTGTAAATCGTCATAATGTTGTAGAGTTTAAACTCCATCCAAACGGAGATATGACAGACTTTAAGTTTCTCTCAAAAAGTGGCTATTATATTCTTGATGATACAACAAAAGAGACTATTGAATATGCCTACAGCAGATATCCTCATCCAAAAGAGACAACACTTATTCGTTACAATGTATTTTATAATTTAGCCGGATATTAATAACTTTCAAGAGAAATTAAGCTACAATAACATAATTCCTATATTAAGGTTACTTTTTAATGCAAAAAACAACGCTCTCTTCTCTATTTATAAGCATCACACTGCTTCTAAGTGCTTGTTCTAGTGAGACAACCCAGACACAAAAAAAAGAAGCTCCTCCACTCAAGGTTAAAACGATTACAGTTGAGACAAAAAATGTTCCTATATGGAGTCGTTTTACCGGTAAAACACGTGCAAGTTCGCATCAAGAAGTTCGTGCCCGCATCTCCGGTGTATTAGAAAAAATCTATTTTCAAGATGGGCAACTGGTTAAAAAAGGACAAAAGCTCTTTAAAATTGAGCAAGATCAATATATTGCTTCACTCAATGCTGCAAAAGCACAAAAAGCACAAGATGAAGCAGCGCTTGCACTTGCAAAAGCTGATGTTGCACGCTACACCCCTCTTGTAGAAGAGGGTCTGGCTCCTCGTGCAACACTTGAGCAGTATCAGGCAAAACTGGCATCACTCAGAGCTGCTATACAAGGGGATCGTGCAAAGATACGTGAAGCTAAAATCAAACTTGGCTATACCATTGTTCGTGCACCCATTTCTGGACGTGTAAGTGCAAGAAGAGTCGATGTTGGAAACCTTGTCGGTCAAGGTGAATCAACACTTTTAACAACTATTATGCGTATTGATCCTATCTATGCCTACTTCTCACCATCGCAAAATGATGTACAAATTATGCAAAAATATAAAGACAAACAAAAACCTAGTGCATTTATTGAAGTAGATAATTCTTTAGAAAAAATAAGACTTGATGGTTATGTTGACTTTTCAAACAATATGGTCGATCCTCTCACTTCAACGATTACTATGAGAGCAACCATGGACAATCCAAAAGGAAAAGTACTTCCTGGTACTTTTGTTTATGTTAATGTGTTTGTCACAGATAAACATAAATTTAAAATGATTCCACCAGAGATTATCTTTAATGATCAACTTGGAAAATTTGTCTATATAGTTGACAGTAACTCCACGCTAAAAAGAGCTGACATTACTACAGG
>Ga0256837_1001494_pt1 | contig 16078 bp, 14 predicted proteins | sample 4562384metaG_FD_185976 | JGI IMG/M metagenome (GOLD analysis project Ga0256837, IMG submission 185976) | Hydrothermal vent microbial communities from Guaymas Basin, Mexico - 4561-384 | ecosystem: Environmental > Aquatic > Marine > Hydrothermal vents | place: Mexico: Guaymas Basin | collected...
ATTGATTACACAAAAGCGAGTGAACTCTTAGATAAAAAAGGCATTACTTATAAAGCAAATGAATCACTTCTAAATATTGCAAAAGAGAATAACACTAACCCAAAAGCTATATTTGACATCATAGCTAAAGCACAAAAGAGTGGAACAAATAAAATTGATTACTCTTCCATTCCATCAAGTTTAGGGAGAAGAACCTTAGAAGAATTAGCAAGTATGGGAAAAATTGATTTAGAAAAAACGATAAATTTACTGCATAAAAAAGGATTAAAAGATATAGTAAAAGAAGATAGAGTTAAAAATGTAGCAGATGAGTTAGGAGTGATGCCAATAGATCTTTATGGCATCATCACAAAATAGTAAACGGTTTTAACCGTTTACCATCTCTTCAAGTGTAGCAACAATAGAAGGATCTTCTAATGTTGAGATATCTTGAGTGATTTTTTCACCCTTAGCGATAGTTCTTAAGATACGACGCATGATTTTTCCTGAACGAGTTTTTGGTAAACCTGGTGCAAAAACCATATCATCACAAAGAGCAATATTACCAATCTCTTTTTTAATGATACCGTTGATAGTTTTCACTTCAGAAACCTCATCAGCTACACCATCATCAGATTTAAGTACGATGTAAGCAAAGATACCCTCACCTTTTAGCTCATGTGGTTTCCCAACAACTGCAACCTCAGCTACATTTGAGTGTTTTTTGATAGCCGCTTCAACCTCAGCAGTTCCCATACGGTGACCACTTACATTGATAACATCATCAGTACGACCTGTAATAGTTATATAACCATCTTCATCGTAACGTGCACCATCACCAGTAAAGTAAACAGCCTTGCCATCTTTTGTCACATCACCGAAGTATGATTTTTTATAGCGCTCTTCATCGCCCCAAACACCACGAATCTGTGCTGGCCAAGGTTTTGTGATACACATATAACCAGTCTCACCAACATCCATTTTTTCACCAGTAGCAGGATCTAAGATCTCAGCCATGATTCCAGGAAGTGGAAGTGTCGCACACCCTGGTTTAATTGAAGTAGCCCCAGGGAGTGGAGAAACTATATGTCCACCAGTCTCAGTTTGCCAATAAGTATCTACAATAGCACAGTTACTTGAACCAACCTCTTCGTAGTACCATTTCCAAGCAGGAGGATCTATCGGTTCACCAACTGTTCCAAGTACTTTAAGGCTTGAAAGGTCATACTTTTTAGGCTCATCTTCACCCATTTTATGTAAAACACGGATGGCTGTAGGAGCTGTATAGAACTGATTGATTCTATGGTTTTCAACCATAGCCCAAGGTCGCCCTGCATCAGGGTGAGTGATAACACCCTCAAACATAACCGTCGTCGCACCCATAGCTAAAGGTCCATATACTATGTAAGTATGCCCTGTAATCCAACCAACATCAGCAGTACACCAGTAAGTATCATTCTCTTTTACGTCAAATACCCACTCCATAGTCATCTGTGCCCAAAGAATATACCCAGCAGAGTTATGCTGAACACCTTTTGGTTTACCAGTACTTCCTGAAGTATAAAGTAAGAAGAGAGGATCTTCACTATCCATCGGCTCAGCTTCACATTTTGAAGATTTATCTTTGATTAACTCATTATAAGAGTAGTCACGACCCGGTTTCCAAGTCACATCTTCATTGTTACGTTCAACTACAAGAACTTTCTCAACTAGCGTTTCACCTTCAAGTGCAGCATCAACCACAGGCTTAAGCATATATGGTTTTGTTTTACGAAATGCACCATCAGCAGTGATAACTACCTTAGCTTCAGCATCTTCGATACGGTCTTTCAATGCTTCAGAAGAGAAACCACCAAATACGATAGAGTGAATAGCCCCTATTCTCGCACAAGCAAGCATCGCATATGCAGCTTCTGGGATCATCGGCATATAGATAACGACACGGTCACCTTTAACTACACCAAAATCTTCTTTAAGCAAGTTAGCAAAACGATTTACATTTTTGTAAAGGTCTAAGTAAGTGATAGTCTGAACATCACCACGATCACCTTCAAAGATAATTGCCGCTTTATTTTTACGTGTATCTAAATGACGGTCTATACATTGGTGAGCAACATTAAGTTTACCACCATCAAACCATTTTACAAAAGGAGCTTTAGACTCATCTAAAACATTTGTAAATGGCTCAATCCAGTCTATCTTCTCTTTGGCCGCATCGCCCCAAAAACCTTCATAATCATCAGTAGCTTTTTTCATGAGTGCATTGTACTCATCCATACTATCTATATTTGCATTTTTAGCGAACTCTGAGTTTGGTTGAAATATTTGTTTTGACATATTTTTGCCCCTATATTTTATTGTTGAAAAATTATATCTTAGGAAAAATTTATCTTTCCTTAATTTTTCATTTTATAATATTTTAAAGTTTTTATAAGATTATATAAGAGATATCTAAAAGTAAGTAAAATATTTATAATTATTTCTAAATACTCACAAAATATGCTACTAAGTACCTATCCAAAAAGAATACCAATTTACCCTTTAGTGGTTCAAAGATAAATTGGTATTCTTTTTGGATAGGTACTTATAAAGCAAAAGAAAATGGTAGAAATAGAGTTGAAATAAAAGAATAGTTACAATCCTTTAAAAAATTTCACTATAATTGCAAAAATTAATATAAGGCATGAAATATGTTTGGAAGAACAAAACTAAAAGATTACGAAATTACAGCAGAAGAGTCACTAAAACAGCAGTATGCAAAAGTAGATACAGCAAAAGGTGATATTTGGATTAAACTTTTCCCAGATGAAGCTCCTAACACAGTTGCAAACTTTGCACACTTAGCAAACACTGGTTTTTACAATGACTTAAACTTTCACCGTGTAATCCCAGGATTTATGGCTCAGGGTGGATGCCCTACAGGAACTGGTACAGGTGGACCTGACTGGGCAATAGCTTGTGAAACAGACACAAACACTTCAGTACACCGTCCAGGGACTTTATCTATGGCACATGCTGGACCAAACACAGGTGGAAGCCAATTTTTCATCACTTTTGTTGATACTCCTCACCTAGATGGCGTTCATACTGTTTTTGGTGCTATTGAAGAGGATGATGAAGAGAGCTTCAAAGTTCTTTCTCAGATTCAAGGTCAAGATGCTATCAACTCTATCTCTGTTGTTGAGACAAGAGACTAAATGTTAGTACATATCTGCTGTTCGGTTGATAGCCACTTTTTTTTAGAAAAATTACAAGCAGATTATCCGCAGGAGAAACTTACAGGTTTCTTCTACGATCCCAACATCCACCCCTACTCTGAATATCAATTACGCTTACTCGATGTAAAAAGAAGCTGTAAAAAACTTGGAATTGATCTACTCGAAGGCGAATACGATTATGAAAACTGGCTTCAAGCCGTCCGTGGACTTGAAAACGAACCTGAAAAAGGGAAACGTTGTGAAGTCTGTTTTGATAAGCGTTTTTCTGTAAGTGCAGAAAAAGCCTTAGAGCTTGGTGAGAAAAAAATTACCACTACCCTCCTTGTAAGCCCCCTCAAATCACAAGAGCAACTCAAACGTGTTGGTGATGCATTTTATGAAAAGAATGGTGTTGAGTTTATCGCAGTTGATTATAGAAGTGGTGGTGGCTCACAAGATCAAAGCCGTGTCACAAAAGAGGAACAACTTTATCGTCAAGATTATTGTGGCTGTATCTTTGGACTTACTATGCAAAGAGAACAACAAGACAGACTTATGGATGAGATGTTCTCCCCCATTTCAAACACCATACTTCCAGCTTCTATTGAAGAGAGACTAGAGATGTATAGTCGTAGAAATAAGTTAGAAGATGAGGGAAAAGAGTACAAAATCATCAAGCAGAAGTTTTTAAACTATAGACAACTTAACTTCAAAGTTATCAAGGGTAAGACGAATGTGCTTGATGCTTATGCCCTAAGTTACTCTACTCTCCCACGAGAAAGAGCACAGGGAAGAGTTGAATACACACTTAATGATATTCACTATTTTAACCGTGAAGAGATTAAGTTTATCACTTTAGATTTTTACAATAAAATGAATAATACTGAGTATAAAAATATAAAAGAACTCATTTATAATCCTCTCTCTATAGAGAAAGAGTTGGCGTTTAGAACTTCTATAAATGCCACAGCTTACGACTTAACTCCTATAATCGTTATGCAGGAGATACCTGAAGGTAAACTTACAATCACACTTAAAACAAAAACTTATGAAGATGTGAAAGAAAAGCTAATCATAATCTAATAATATTTTAGCTAAAATGTCTAAAATATTATTATACAAGGCTTTTTATTATGATTATGGATGTTATGGAAATTCAACAAATTTTACCACACAGATACCCTTTTTTACTAGTAGACCGTGTTACGGAACTCACAAAAGGTGAATCAACAAATGCTTTTAAAAATGTATCAATCTCTGAACCAGTTTTTCAAGGTCACTTTCCAGATCATCCTATCTACCCTGGTGTTATGATTTTAGAAGGTATGGCTCAGGCTGGTGGAATTTTAGCATTTGAGAGTATGGATATGCCTAAAGAGGAAGCTGCTCAAAAAGTAGTTTACTTTATGAGCATCGACAAAGCAAAATTCCGTGCACCTGTTCGTCCTGGAGACAAACTAGAGTATCGTATCACTGTTATCAAACAAAAAGGTGCTATCTGGATGCTAGATGGTAAAGCTTATGTAGATGACAAACTCGTATCACAGGCTGAACTTAAAGCTATGATAGTTGATAAATAGGTCTTAGAAATTATGTCAAAGATATCTAAACTCGCTGTTATTGAAGATGGTGCAATTATTGGTAAAAATGTAGAGATTGGAGCTTTTTGCTTTATCTCTTCACAATCAATAATTGGTGATGGAACTACTATTGCAGAAAATAGTTGTATCTATGGAAAAACTACTATTGGAAAAGATAATAGAATATTTTCTCATGCAGTCATTGGTTCTATTCCTCAAGATTTAAAATTTAATGGCGAGGATGTTGAGCTTATCATCGGTGATAATAACACTATAAGAGAGTTTACACTTTTTAACCCAGGAACAAAAGGTGGTGGTGGTAAAACTATCGTTGGAAATCACAACCTTTTTATGGGTTATGTGCATCTTGGACACGATGTTATCATAGGTAACCACTGTATTTTAGCAAATGCAGCAACACTGGCTGGACATGTTGAGCTGGGTGACTATGTAGTTATCGGTGGGATGACTCCTATTCATCAATTTATCCATATTGGTGATTATGCTATGATTGGTGGAGCTTCTGCTCTTGCACAAGATGTACCACCATTCTGTATGGCAGAGGGAAATCGTGCAGTTCTAAGAGGTCTTAACCTTACGGGTCTTAGACGAAAACTTGAACGTGAAGATATAAATGCTCTAAAATCGGCATATAGAGACCTTTTTGAGTCAGGATTACCATTAAAAGAGAGTGCTAGTAAATTACTAGAAGAGACAACAAATCATTATGTTAATGATTTATGCGATTTTGTTTTAAAAACAAAACGCGGAATTCCATTTGAGAGAAAAATGAATGATAAATAGACACTGTAGTTTTTGTGATGCAAAAGAGAGTGAAGAGAACCCTCTCATAGCAGGGAATGGCGTTTACATCTGTAAAAATTGTGTAGTATCGGCATATAAGATAATGTTTGGTGATGAAAAATCAACTACTTCTCAAGAGAAAGAGCTTTTAGAAGCTGTAGATACTCTTATGACACCAAAAGAGTTAAATACTTTTTTAAGTGACTATATCATAGGACAAGAGAGAGCAAGAAAACTTCTCTCAGTTGCTGTATACAACCACTATAAACGTATCTTTAAAACTCATGATTTAGAAGATCAAGAGACTGAGATTGCGAAATCAAATGTTCTACTCATAGGTCCAACAGGATCAGGAAAAACATTGATGGCACAAACTATAGCTCGTGTTTTAAATGTACCTATCGCTATAGCTGATGCAACTAGTCTTACTGAAGCTGGATATGTTGGAGAAGATGTTGAAAACATTTTAACAAAACTTATTCAAGCTGCTGATGGGGATGTAGAACGTGCACAAAAGGGAATAATCTTTCTTGATGAAGTGGATAAAGTAGCTCGTATGAGCGAAAACCGTTCTATCACTCGTGATGTAAGTGGTGAGGGTGTGCAACAAGCTCTTCTTAAAATCATAGAGGGTTCATCTGTAAACATCCCACCAAAAGGTGGACGTAAGCATCCAAATCAAGAGTTTACATCTATTGATACTACAAATATTCTATTTATCTGTGGTGGAGCATTTGATGGTCTTGAAGAGATTCTTAAACGAAAACAGGGTGAAAATGTTCTTGGATTTGGCCATGACAAAAAAACTAAGGATGAAGCAAAACCTACTTTTGATATGGTTGAACCTGATGATTTAGTTCATTTTGGTCTTATTCCTGAACTTGTTGGGCGTTTACCAATCATCGCTTCTTTAAGTGAAATTACAGAAGAAGATATGGTTCGTATCTTAACTGAACCAAAAAACTCACTTATAAAACAGTATCAAAAACTCTTCTCTATTGATGAAGTTGAGCTAAATTTTGAAGATGATGCACTTTTAGCAATCGCTAAAAAATCTATAAAACGTAAAACAGGTGCTCGTGGACTTCGTGCCATTTTAGAAGAGAATATGATAGATATAATGTATGAACTTCCTGAATATGCAGGATATGAAGTACTTATCACTAAAGAAGTGATAGATGATGGAGCAGAACCTGTTTACATCAAAAAAACAACAAAAAAAATAGCATAAGGCAAGTAGATGATATTTAACAAAATTATAGGGCTTTTTTCAAATGACCTCTCAATAGATTTAGGAACTGCAAATACAATCGTTATTGCAAAAGGTCGTGGAATTATCATCAATGAGCCTTCTGTTGTTGCGGTAAAGACTGAAAAATATGGTCAAACAAGAGTTCTTGCAGTTGGACATGAAGCTAAAGATATGGTTGGTAAAACACCAGGAAATATCAAAGCTATTCGTCCTATGCGTGATGGTGTTATCGCCGACTTTGATATGACTGAAAAGATGATTCGTAAGTTTATTGAAAAAGCACATGGTCGCTCTTCTTTAATCTCTCCTCGTATTATTATCTGTGTCCCTTATGGTCTTACTCAGGTTGAACGAAAAGCTGTTCGTGAGTCTGCTTTATCTGCTGGAGCACGACAAGTTCTACTTATAGAAGAGCCTATGGCAGCTGCTATTGGAGCAGGTGTAGATATCCGTGAACCACAAGGAAACTTAGTTGTTGATATTGGTGGTGGTACTACTGAAATTGGTGTTGTTTCATTAGGTGGACTTGTACTCTCAAAGTCAATTCGTACTGCTGGAGATAAGATAGATCAAGGTATCATTAACTACGTAAGAAAAAAATACAATCTTCTTATTGGTGAGCGTGTAGCTGAAGATATTAAGATAAATATCGGAACTGCTGTAGCATTAGATGAAGAATTAGTTATGGTTGTAACTGGTCGTGATCAAGTTGAAGGTCTTTTATCTTCTGTTGAGCTTACAAGTGAAGATGCTAGAGATGCCATGAAAGAGCCTCTCAAAGAGATAGCTGAAGCACTTCGTGATGTACTAGAACAGATGCCACCAGACTTAGCTGGAGATATTGTAAATCATGGTATTATCTTAACAGGTGGTGGGGCTTTAATCCGTCAATTTGACAAATATCTTTCAGACATCGTTAAAATTCCTGTATTTGTTGCAGATGAACCTCTTCTTGCTGTTGCTCGTGGAACTGGACGTGCCCTTGAAGAGATAGACTTACTACAAGAATTATCTGAGGATGAATAAAGAATTATTCTCTTACTTTTTTGTTTTAATTGCACTCATTTTGGGTGCATTTTACTATAGTACTCCTATTCAATCCCCTATCATCACCTCTCTAAACTCTATAAAAGCTTTATACAACAACAGTACTCAATCCATTAAAGATACAATTAATGAACACTTTTTTCAAGCACAAGAGATAGCTGACCTAAAAGAAAAACTTCAAAAATATGAAAATAATCATTTAGTCATGCAAGAGTTAGCCACAGAGATACAAGACTTGTATAAACTAGAAAAATCAACACTTCATTCAAATCCTAAGGTTCAACTCGTTCGTGCTATTTCATACGAAAAATTTGGAAACTTCAATAAAATATGGATGGATATACCTGATTATAATGGTTCAAAAATTTATGGATTAACATATAATGAACTTGTAGCTGGAATAGTTATAAACAGAGAAGGAAAAGCTTTAGCACTTTTAAATAGAGATATAAAAAGTGCCTATAGTGTATATGTAGGTGATAATAATGCACCAGGAATAGCAAATGGAAATAATAGTGAAAATCTAATAGTGAACTTTATTCCAGCTTGGTATAAGATTAAGAAAGGGGATGAAGTGATTAGCTCAGGATTGGACAATATTTTTATAAAAGGCTTAAAAGTTGGTCGTGTAATATCTGTCAGCTCTTCTCAGGGTTATCAAAATGCCATAATAAGTCCCTATTATAAATCCGCAGATATAAATTATTTTCACATGATAAAAGGAGTTCGATGAAATATCTACTAATAGTCCTCTTATTTTTAACTACTGTAGTTCTAGCAGAAGAGGATAAGCAAAAGATAACTATAGGTTTAGGTCCATATATACAGACACAACCCTATTTAGACACGGATAATATCTTACTTATATCACCAGTAATCTTTTATGATAATGGAGTTTTTTATATCAGATGGAGTCGTGCTGGAGTCTATTTTTTAGGAAATAAGGGTGATGATTTTTCATGGGGAATGTCTCTTACAGTTCAACCTCGTGTTCAAAGTTTAGATCCCTCATCTTCAGAGACTCTTCAAGGCATCAATGAAAAAAAATCAACTTTTGAAGGTGGTTTAGCCTTAAGTCTTACCTATAAAGATGCTTATGTTGAGAGTATGCTTTTAACAGATATATTAGATCATCATGATTCATGGATATTTAAAACAGAAGCTGGATACGATTTTGCATTTGGTGATTTAAAGCTATATCCAAGTATTATACTCATCTACCAATCTTCAAAATTTTTAAATTATTATTATGGTGTTACAGAAGAGGAAGCAAGTAGATCAGCTTTTAATTTCTATAGTGCTGATTCAGGTTTTCAAATAGGTGCTCAAACATATATTAAATATCCTATTACTAAGAATTTATCTACACTTATAAACTTACGAGTTGACAAACTTCCAAAAACTGTAACAGACTCTCCTCTCATCGAAACAAATTTAATCTATTCTGGTCTAATATCTTTGATTTATACTTTTGAGTATTAAAACTCATCAAATTTTAAGTGCCTTTTGGCTATAATCTCTAAATTTTTAAGACATTATTGTAAGTATATATGATTCATTTACTGTAATTTTAGCTTGCATATTTTTTACAAAAATAAGCACTCTTACAAATTACGAATCATTAGCAAAGGAAAAAAATGCCAAAACGCACCGACATAAAAACTATTTTACTTATAGGCTCAGGTCCGATTATTATCGGTCAGGCTTGTGAATTTGACTACTCTGGAACTCAAGCTGTTAAAACTCTCAAAGAAGAGGGTTATCGTGTAATTCTCATTAACTCTAATCCTGCAACTATTATGACTGACCCTGAATTTGCAGATAGAACTTACATCGAACCAATCAAAGAGGATGTAATCGCCGAAATCATCAAAAAAGAGAATGTAGATGCCGTTCTCCCAACTATGGGTGGGCAAACAGCACTTAATGTTGCAACTTCTATGTATGAAAAAGGTATGCTTGAAGGTGTAGAGTTTCTAGGTGCAACTCCCGAAGCTATCCACAAGGGTGAAGACCGTTCAGCATTTAATGAAGCGATGATAAAAATTGGTATGGATTTACCAAAAAGTGAAAATGCTTATAGTGTTGAAGAGGCTATAGAGGTTGTTAAAAAGATTGGTTTCCCTGTAATCTCTCGTGCATCTTTTACACTTGCTGGTGGTGGTTCAGGTGTAGCATATAACATGGAAGAGTTTAAAAAACTTGCTGAAGAGGGTATCTCTGCATCTCCTGTTAATGAGATTGAGATTATGGAATCAATGCTCGGTTGGAAAGAGTATGAGATGGAAGTTATCCGCGATAAAGCAGATAACTGTATCATCGTTTGTGCTATTGAGAACTTCGATCCTATGGGTGTGCATACTGGTGATAGTATCACTGTAGCCCCTGCCCTTACTCTTACAGATAAAGAGTACCAAAGAATGCGTAATGCCTCTTTTGACATCCTTCGTGAGATTGGTGTTGACACAGGTGGATCTAATGTTCAGTTCTCAATCTGCCCAAAAACAGGTCGTATGATTGTTATAGAGATGAACCCTCGTGTATCTCGTTCATCTGCTCTTGCATCTAAAGCAACTGGTTACCCTATCGCAAAAGTTGCAACACTTCTAGCTGTTGGTTATACTCTTGATGAGATTACAAATGACATCACAGGAACTCCTGCCTCGTTTGAACCTGTAATTGATTATGTTGTTACTAAGATACCTCGTTTTACATTTGAAAAGTTTCCTGAAGCAGTAAGCACTTTAAGTACATCAATGAAATCAGTTGGTGAAGCTATGGCAATAGGTCGTACTTTTAAAGAGTCTATGCAAAAAGCACTATGTTCTTTAGAGACTGGGCTTTGCGGTTTTGATGAGATAGATGAAGATATGGAACGTATCCGTCATGAGATTCGTCGTCCAAACGCCGATAGAATGCTCTATGTAGCTGAAGGTTTCCGTCGTGGAATTACTATTGAAGAGATGTTTGAAATTTGTCAAATTGACCCATGGTTTCTTTATCAAGTAAGTGAGTTAGTAGAAGCTGAAGCGACTATAACTGATAAGATTTTATTTGATGCTGAGTTTATGCGTAGTATCAAAGTTGATGGTTTTTCAGACAAACGAATAAGCCAACTTATTAAGAAAAACTCTAAGCATGATCTCAGTGAGATAGAAGTATATGATGCAAGAAAAAAACTTGGTGTTTCATTAGAGTTCAATGAAGTTGACACTTGTTCTGCTGAGTTTGAAGCACTAACACCATATCTTTACTCAACTACAAACATTACAAAAATTCCCAATGTAACTAACCGAGTTAACAAAGATAAAAGAAAAGTTCTTATTTTAGGTGGTGGACCAAATAGAATCGGTCAAGGAATTGAGTTTGATTACTGTTGTGTTCATGCTGCCTTTGCCTTAAGGGAGATGGGAATTGAATCTGTTATGTATAACTGTAACCCTGAAACAGTTTCAACGGATTATGACACTTCTGATGTTCTCTATTTTGAGCCTATTGACTTTGAACATGTTCGTGAAGTTATTGAGAATGAAGATCCTGATGGTATTATCGTTCACTTTGGTGGTCAAACACCACTTAAACTTGCTGATTCACTTACGAAAATTGGCGCTAAAATTTCTGGAACTACTTCAGCAGTAATTGATCTTGCTGAAGATAGAGAACAGTTTAGTAACTTTGTAATTAAGCATGGTCTTAAACAACCAGAGAATGGTCTTGCTAGTAAAAAAGAGGATGCTGCACCTATCGCTGAGCGTTTAGGTTTCCCTGTTCTTGTTCGCCCATCATTTGTTCTTGGTGGTCGTGGAATGAAAATAGTTTACTCACAAGAAGAACTCGCTGAGTATATGGCACTTGCTATCTCTGTATCAAATGAAGCTCCTGTTTTAATTGATAAGTTTTTAGATCAAGCTATTGAGCTTGATGTTGATTGTATTTCTGATGGTAAAGAGGTTTATATCGGAAGTGTTATGCAACACATCGAAGAGGCTGGAATCCACTCTGGCGATTCTGCTTGTTCTCTTCCTCCTGTAAATCTTACAGAAGAGATGATAGAAAAAGTTGAACAGCAGACAAAAGTTATAGCACTTGGTCTCGGTGTAGTTGGACTTATGAATGTTCAGTACGCTATCTATCAAGATGAGATTTATCTTATTGAAGTAAATCCTCGTGCCTCTCGTACTGTTCCTTTTGTATCTAAAGCAACTGGTATGCCTTTAGCAAAAGTTGCTACTCGTGTTATGATGGGCGAAACACTCGTTAGCTCTTTAGAATACTATGATAAGTATGATATTGTAGAAGAGGTAAATGGTCTTCGTCGTCCTAAACTTAAAGGTCATGTAAGTGTTAAAGAGGCAGTTTTTCCTTTCCATAAACTTATAGGTGCTGACTTAGTGCTAAGTCCAGAAATGAAATCAACTGGTGAAGTTATGGGAATTAGCTCTAACTTTGGTGTTTCATTTGCAAAAGCACAACTAAGTGCTGGTAATAAAATTCCAACAACTGGAACTTGTTTCTTATCTTTTGTAGATACAGATAAAGAACATGCAGCAGAGATTGGTTCAGGTCTTGTAAAACATGGTTTTAAACTAGTAGCGACAAAAGGAACACAAGAGATTCTTGCAAATGCTGGAATCGAATGTGAACGTGTTCTTAAAATCTCTGAAGGTCGTCCAAATATAGAAGATAGTATGAAAAATGATGAAATAGCTATGGCTATTAACACTTCAGATAACAACACATCGAAAAAAGATGCTACAGTTATTCGCCAAGAAGTACTTCGCCGTTCTATCCCATATTTTACTACTCTTAGTGCTGCTCGTGCATTAATCTTAGCACTTGATGAGATGGGTGATGGCTCATGGTCAAAATCAACAGCAATTCAAGACTTCCTAGTATAAAAACTAAGGTAGTTCTTACTCAAACCGACACTACTGTCGGTTTTTTGTCTCAAAATGAGGCAAATTTAACTCTTATAAAAGAGAGACCCTCTTCTAAGCCCTTCATAAAAGTATATTCAAATTTTTCAGCACTCTTAAATGATAGAAGAAGAGTTCCAAACTCAAAAAAAAGAGAAGTTAGACGAGCTAAAAAAACAACATTTATAGTAAAAGGTTTAGCGTTTAGAGTAGTAAAAACAGCTCTACACTCTTCTATACTAAGAGAAGCCGATTGGAACTACTCGACATCAGCCAATAAGACAGGTAAAAACTTCCATAGAGATTTTTGTGAAGAAAAAACTGATATAATAATAGAAGACAGAAGTTCACTCAGGGAGGGAGCTTCATCATCTTTATATAAAATTAACAATAAAAAAAGAGAGAGGTTACGATGAGTAAAATGGTTCAAGCACTTTTAAGCGGTCTCTTTATAACATTTTTATTAGATTTCTTCTTTTTTTTAGGTATCTTTCAAAATTATATTAGAGTTCATGAGATAAATCTTTACTATAATATTCTTTTTGTTGATAACCAAAGTATTATTCTTTTTATAGTAATCTCCTTTTTACTAGGATATCTTGTTATTTATAAAAGTTCTAAACTTACTTTAGTACTTATAGCAATTTTAGCTCTCTTTTCACTTTCAACATTAATTAAACCTGTTGGAAGGAGTGTAGCAGAAATTTTACTTATGAAAAAAGATGTTCAAATTCATACTGATAAATATTCATATAGGGGAGATATTCTCTATAATGGAAGAGAAAATATAACTTTTTACGATTACAAATTTAAAAAAGTTTTAAAATTAAATAAAAATAAAATAATAGGAGAGTATTAATGAAGATATCAACTGTAGCAAGTAGTATAGTTTTAGGAACAAGTGGCCTTTTAATGATGAGTGTTCTAACAGGATGTGAATCAAAACAAGAGGAGAAGCCAAATAGGTTCTTAACTATAGAACAGCAACCTAATGGAAAATATATCGTTGTGGATGAAGAGCCTATTGATGGTCCTTCTCGTGCTATTATTCGTGAAACAGATGCAAATGGTAATGTCACTGAGCGTTTTATGAATGAAGCAGAGATGAAAGCTCTTGCAGAGCAGGAGTACAAAAAAGTAGAAAATGGTACATCTGAGACTGTGCAAGAGGGTGGTGGTAGTGCTGGAATGGGACTCGCTGGAACTATTTTAGCAGTAGCAGCAGGAAGTCTAATGGGAAATATGATTGGAAATGCACTTATGAACAATAAAAACTTTTCTCGAAATTCAAGTTCAACTAATAGAAGTGCTTATAGTCGTTCAGCAGCAGGAAAAGCTTCAAGAAGTAGCTCTTCTAAAAAAAGCTTTTTCGGTGGAAAATCAAAATCATCAAGCTCTAAAAGTGGAGGATTCTTCGGTGGCTAATATAAATAATGGACTCTATGAGCTAGAAGAGAAAAAAGCAGAAGCCTATTATGAAGCTGCAAATGAACTTTATGATATGTATGTTGAAGCAGTTGATCACATCATAGATAATGATCTATTTTTTGAAGTTGGGATCCCTTTTAATCTTATAGATGTCATCAAAAAATCGTGGGAAAATGATGTTCATTGGCATATCTATGGCTCATTTAGCTTTAGTGAAGATCTTAAACTTTTAGGCTTTAATGCAGACTCTCCATCATATCTTTATGAGACTGCACTTGCTCAGTATGAGACTCTTAAGGCTAACGGTATAGATGAAGAGAAGCAGTTTAATGAAGTTTATGAAAAAATAAGTGACAACTTTAAGCGTTTAATCACTCTCTTTGATGATACATCTGAGTTTGATGAGCGTTATGATGATTGGAGCATTCTCTTCTCATCTTTAGCTGATAATCAAGAGGATGAGAGAGCTGTTAGGTTCTTGCAACAGATGGCTGATGATGCTGGATTTAATACAGGTTTTGAGTATCTTCAAAATACACAGCTAAGTGAGGATGGTGTAAGTGATAGTGAAGATACTGAGTATGAGTACTGGTATAAACATTATAAATGGGAAGAGATGTCCTATAATGAGCCTGAACTACTCACTACACTTACAAATATTATGAATAATCAAAAGGCTATTATTTTAAACCCTGCATACACTGCTGTTTTTGAAGCTAAAGGAATTTTAAAAGTTCTTCGTGAGTTATATCCTGACTCCCCGTATCTCTCAGATGAAGAGAGTACAGAGTACCAAGCAAATGTATTTTTTGCTTATGAAGCTTGTGGTATTGGCTTTGTAAATGAGAAAAGTGAATTTATAGGGCATAGAATAATCTAGCCCTGTAACTTACTCTTTAATATAATTTTTCCACTCTCAACACCTGGTTGGTCATAAGCATTTATATACATAAACTTAGCACATACAGATGTAAGAAGTTCATACTCATACATTAAACTCGCTATTGCACTCTCATTCACACCATCTATAGTTATAACATCACATGGAATATCATTGAGATTATTGAGAGCCTCTATCGTTGAGTCTGCTTGCATATTTATGAGAGAAGAGAACTCTATGTTATCAAGATAGTTTAACTCTTCTAAACCATCTAATTCAATAGCTGGGATTTTGAGGTTGTTATCAAAATCATCTACTTTGATAACAGTTACAGTCTTATCTCTCTTCCCTCCAATAATCAGTTGTAAAAAAGAGTGTTGGTCAATGGGTCCAATAATTCCAACTGGTGTTAATCCCTGCCTAGTTGAGTTGATATCTATCTTTCCTAGTGATTCACCCCATAACTGAATATACCACTTGTTAAAACCTTCAAGTCTTGAAGAGTAAGAGAAGACTACATTGATATTAAAACTATTTTTATACTCTACAAAGAATCTTGCTTTTTTAATGATATTTCTATAGACATCTTTTTTAGCAAAAAATGAGTCGTGTGTTTTTTTAATCCCACTTAAAATTGCTTCAATATCTATTCCCACTATTGCAAGAGGAAGTAACCCTACAGGAGAAAAAACAGAAAAACGCCCACCGACATCTTTTGGAATCTCAAATCTTCTCATACCATGTATTTTTGCATAAGCATTCAATTTTGAGTCAAACTCTGTAATAATTACAGTATTACTTTTATCAATTTTCACAAGAGAGTTAATGTATTTGAAGATAGAGATAGTCTCAACTGTAGTCCCTGATTTTGAGATAACGATAAAGAGAGTATCTTCTAAATCAACACCTTCTAGTTTTGATTGAATATCAATAGGATCAGTTGTTTCAAGAAAAAAGAGTTTTTTACTCAACTCTTTAGAGTGCTTTAAAAATTT
>Ga0256837_1001495_pt1 | contig 16053 bp, 16 predicted proteins | sample 4562384metaG_FD_185976 | JGI IMG/M metagenome (GOLD analysis project Ga0256837, IMG submission 185976) | Hydrothermal vent microbial communities from Guaymas Basin, Mexico - 4561-384 | ecosystem: Environmental > Aquatic > Marine > Hydrothermal vents | place: Mexico: Guaymas Basin | collected...
CTCATCGTAGGTATATCTATCATTTTAGCCATTATACTTCCTTAAATACCACTCAATCGTCTTAACAATCCCACTCTCAAAATCTTCATCAGCCTTCTGATGTGTCAACCCTATTTCATACTTATCCATAAACATTCTAAGCTGCTGTTTCAACTTGTAACATCCTTTTTTCTTCAAACTCTACCGGTGATAAATTACCATTTGCAGAGTGCATTCTCTGTCGGTTATAATAAACTTCGATATACTCGAATATAGCCTGATTAGCTTGTGCTTTTGTCTCAAAAATCTCATGATAAATAAGTTCAGTTTTCAAAGTATGAAAAAAGCTCTCTGCCACCGCGTTATCCCAACAATTTCCTTTGCGTGACATACTCTGAATAATACCATGCTGTTGCAATAAATCCTTATGCGCATACGAAGCATATTGACTGCCTCTATCAGTATGCCAGATTAAACCTTTTTGAGGTTTTCTGGCAATAAGTGCCATATTTAAAGCATCATTAACAAGTGATACTTTCATTCTATCATCCATAGACCAACCAACTATTTTTCTGGAGTAGAGATCTATTACAGTAGCTAAATACAACCAGCCTTCATTTGTTGGAATATATGTAATATCTCCAACATATTTTTCATCAGGATACGAAGCATAAAAATCTCTGTTGAGAATATTTGGTGCAACAGGCAAGTTGTGATTAGAGTTTGTCGTATTTATGCGATATCTTTTTTTCGTCTTTGCAACAAGTCCTAACTCATGCATTATACGCCCTATACGACGGCGTGAAACAATAAATCCATATCTTTGTATCAGTTTATCTTTAATACGCCGTGTGCCATAATTCTCTCTTCCCTGCATGAAGATAATCTCAACAAGTTCATTGAGCTTTTCATCTACTTGTCGCACCTGACAACCTTGTTTTATCCAATGGTAATAACTTGCTTTATCAACTTTGAGTACTCTGCACATTACTGATATTTGAAACTCGTTTGAATGCTCTTGTATCCATGCGTACTTCACAGAGTTCCTTTGGCAAAGTACGCTGTTGCCTTTTTTAGAATATCACGCTCCTGTTTAAGGAGTTTATTCTCTGCACGCAGGCGTTTATTCTCTTCTTCGGCTGTCTCTTTGATGTTACTTTTGCTGGAAAAACCATTCCTTGATTCTATAGGAATATTATTAGCTTTCTTATACTCTCTCACCCAGTTGTAAAGTGTTTTTTCATTGACATCCAAATCTTTGGCAATTTTTGCGGTTGACTCTTCCGAATTTATTACTAACTGCACACTTGAATCTCGAAACTCTCTTGTGTATTTACTGTTTCTCATCTTCTTTTTATCCTTACTCATACTGATATTTTAACTCAGAATTGCTAAATGTTCTGAGTATGAATAAGTGTAACCACATCATACCTTGGTGTCTAAGCATTTTAATATTACCATTTTTTAATAATTCATCCAATCCATATATATTTAATAATTCATTTTGTTTTATTTCATTCATTTACTGTTCTTCCTAGTTTTTAAACTTTTACCATTTCTAAGAGTACTACTCTTTTCTTAAAGCCATAAAAGTTTTGCATCTAAAACTTTGTAACCTAAATTAGTCATTATTTCGATATAAAAGTCTAATTGTTTTTGATATTTATTTTCTTTATCTTTAGTTTGTATTCCTGTTTTAAAGTCTATAATCACCCAACAGTTTTTTGCTTCATCTAAATAGACAAGGTCTATAAAGCCAGTTTTATCTTGATAATTAAATTCTAACTCAAACCTGTGTTCACATCCATTTTTTAACTTTTCATACACATCGCTTTGTAAAAATCTTTCAATAGATGCAGAAATCTTTCAATAGATGCAGAAATCTTTTTCTGTTCAATAATATCGTTGATATTATATTTTTCATACAGTAAGGTATGGTCTATATCAGCTAATTTATCCCAGTAGAGTTCAATTATTTTATGTATCACCGTCCCATATCTTGCGGCAGTGGATACTGTATCTTCTTGAGTGTTATTGGTAGCACTGCGTGGCTTTTGGTATTGCTCAAAATTAAGTGGCTCTAATATAACTGTTTCATTGGTTATTTTTTTCTTTTCTTGCTCTACCACTATATCTTCAAACCCTTTAATAGACTCTTCATAGTTGTTTTCATAGAGCATTTTTGCGTTGTATCCGAGCCCCTTAATAATGAGTCCCAAATAGGATGTATCAGAGACATTAATGCCATTAGTTTTTGTATTTTTAATTGATGCAGAGATAACAACATCATGCTCTGCCCGAGTGAGTGCTACATATAGCAGACGCTTTTTCTCAGCCAAATGTTTTTTCTTGTCGATCTCTTTTAGCACTCGAAATGTAAGCGGTTCATACCCGTTTATTTTAAAACCAGTCACAAGCTTTGTGGTGCTATCTTTTGCTAACGAAAAGCTGTTGTATTTAATGGTGTCACTTTGGATTTGGGTATTGATGTTTTTCTCACAATTGGCGACTATCACCATCGGATATGCCAAACCTTTTGTACTGTGGATTGTACATAGCTCTATACTTTCTAGATTGTCCGATTTGAAAAATGCTTCATCTTCTTTGGCATTGCTAAAGTAGATGTTGTTTTCAATCATCTTTAAAAAGGTGTATATATCATTACCGTTGCTACTTTCAAATTCTAAAGCTTTAAAGAGAAACTTATCAAGATTGGCTCGTTTTTGTTCACTATCTTCATAATAGTTCCAAATTTCCATAAACGAGTATTCTTGATAAATATGAACTATAAATTCACTCAGTGCCATCACTTCGAACAATTTTTTAAGTTCGCTGAGCTCTTTTACCTCTTTATTTTCTGAAATAATATGATAGATTTCATCATCGCTGTATTGTAACAAAGAAGACCGAAGTGCTGCTGTTTTGTAAAAACGATTGTTTGGTTGTTGCATTGCCATTAAGATATTGGAAATATCATTGATCTCTTTTGTATGGTAAAAATTCTCACTCGCACTAACCTTACACTCAATATTATAAATCCCTAAATAGTGTTTTAACTCAAGCATCTTTGTACTCGCATCAAATACAACCGCTATCGCTTTTTCATTTTTATCGATTTTCTCTCTTATATGTTGATACTCTGGTAACTTGCCGCATTTTATATTTGCTATGAATTTTGCAATCTGTGCATATTCACTCCCCTCCTCTTGTTTGCTTGCATTATCTATTGGATTGATTAAAAAATGAAAACTTCCTTTGTCTTCTTTTTCCGCACTTGATACATGTAAAGCCTGCGGGGATGCTTCATAGTTTTGTTTTAAAAGTTTAAGTCTATCATCTGCTTTTAAAATATTTGCAAATATTTTATTGATATACTCTAAAACAACGCCGTCACTTCTAAAGTTTACATCCATAGGCTCTACGGAGGATAGATAGGTTCTATCTTCTATAGCATCATTAAATACTTCAATTTCAGCACCTTGAAATGAATAAATAGACTGTTTGTTGTCGCCAACTACAAAGAGGTTTGTGTTTTCATTCAGCATACCTTTTATGATCTCATATTGCACAGAATTTGTATCTTGAAACTCATCGACCATCATATATTTTATATTGCTTTTTACATCTTTTATAAGCTGGTGTGTTTTAAAGATGATCTCGTCAAAGTCAAGTTTCCCAGCTTCATGCAGTGTTCGATCATACATTGCTTTGATCTGTTTCATCAAACCTTTTAAGAGAGATATTTTTTTATAAAAGAGTATCTCTCTTATATCATCAATATTAGCATAAATACCTACAATACTATCCATATATTTTTTAGCCGCATCAAGTTGTGAATATTTTTTTACACCGAGTGACGGAGCTTTCTCATCTTTTACATCTTTCCATGCAACTGCATTAAAATTATAGAAGTTTTCGTAATATTTATCGAGCCAATCAAACCTCTGTTCATCATCAGATATTTCAGCCTCTAAAGGGGTTTTATCGGGAAGAGGATAGAGATCTCTGATGATCGCTTTAAGTATATCCTCATCAAGCGAGTTTTCATCAAACGCGTCAAACGAACTTCTAAATGTAGAGGATGTTGCATATTTTTGAAAGATAGTGTTTAAAAAATAGAGGTTCAGATACTGTGTCAACTCTTCAACATCCGAAGCATTTTTTGGATCATTGAGTGTCAAAAATATTGCCTCATCGATCATCTGACTTTTTTCATCCTCTTTTACGATCTCTATGTTGGCATCAAACCGTGCTATGTCGGCATTTGTTCTTAAAATATCAAGACAAAAGGAGTGTATGGTAGAGATCTTGGCATCACTGCTCTCTATAAGTGCTCTTTGGAGTGTCTGCATAACATACTCTTTTTGCTCTGCTGAGAGGTCACTCAGGGCAGCTTCTATAGAACTTTTATCGCCATCCTTCTCATTCAGCATATCAAACGAGAGAATTTTTGAGATGAGTCCAAATATTCTTTCTTTCATCTCCAAAGCTGCAGCTTCTGTATAGGTGATAGTAACGATCTCTTTTGTGCTGGCAAGCTTTAAAGAATCATAATAAAGTTCATCAAACCCTTTTTCTCGAAAAAAATCAAACCCTAAAAGAGCATTAATATATCTGCGACTTAGTGCGTATGTCTTCCCGCTGCCTGCACCCGCATTGATCGCAAAACTTTTTTGAATGGTAAATTTACTTATGTTCATCAACGTTTCCCTTATTTAAAATACTCTGACTACACATAAATCGAATATCGCAATACTCACAATGCTTCTCATCGCTATTATCAAATCGAAAATCACCCTGCTCTATTTTATCCTGTATAGCATAGATATTTTCTTTGAGATTGTTTTCATACTCTTCATCGTAAAAAACACCAAACATTTTTCCCTTCTCATCTTGAACAAACGATTCATTATTGGATACTCTTGCAAATTCGCTGTATGGTTGGTCTGTTTTAAAACTGAGTAAAAAAGCATCTATATCCTTTTTATATTTTTGTGAGGCATAGAGTGTATAAAGTCCAAGTTGAAAATCTTTAAACTCCTCTATCTCTTTGAGTTTGTCTTTATCTATTGAATTTTTTACCTTTTTTGATTTGTAATCAACTATATTTACATAGTTAGGTAATAGATCAAGCCTGTCTATAAACCCCCTTATAAAATAGCTTCTATCATCTTCTTTTGTTCGTTCGTACGGCTTAAGATCATGATCTAGTGTGAACTCTTTTTCAAACGTACTGTTTATAAAGTAATTAAGCTCCTCTTTTTGCTCATCATAATACTCTACAAATTTTGCTAAAAAGCCGTTTTCAAGCTCATTGTTAAGCCCTTTTGCGAGGGTAAAGCGAAATATTTTGTGATAGATATTCTCCTCTTTGATCTCATTGTTTGGATCGTTAAGGAACTTAATGTACTCCTCTTCTAACACTTCAAGCATAATTACTTTCATCTCCTCTACACAAAGATCTTTTTTACCCTGTACTCTTTTTGAGAACTGCTCAAAACAAGCATGCATCAAAATGCCTTCCTGTGCAAAGTCCAGCCCCTCAGTAGTTAGTTTTGGAGGGGTGAGTCTGAGTTTGTTGATGTATAGATAGCGCAAGGGACATTTTGTATATGCATTGAGCTGGGAAGCTGAGAGATGTTTGGCACTTATATTTGTCACATCCAAGCCGTCATACTTTGTAAATGTGCTACTTTGTATAGATTCCAGGTACTCACTGTTTTTAATCTTTTTCTTCTTTGGGACTACATCTGAGATATCTATGATGTTTGTTATGTTTGTATCGATAATGATTGATGGTGCTAATTTTCGTTTTTCTTGATATTGGGGGTAAAGGATGTAGAGATTTTCCGCCATATTTTTTAATTGCTTGTATTGCAGCAGTGAACTCTCATAATAGCTGTTTTGGCAAAAGTGGTTTTGTGCGATTGTGCTGTCATATAAGAAGTTATCGCTTTGTGTTGGAGGGAAATGGTTGATATCTGCGCCGATAAAGATGATATGTTTATACCGTTTCTCAGATCCGAGTAACTGGTTTGCTTCTGTAAGTTCTAAACCAATTTTATCTTCAAGTATATAACTTTGATGTATCAGTTTTTCTTTTAGTGTTTGGACATCGATTTTTAAACCATATTTTTGCGCTCTTTGTTTGATCTGTGCAACATCCAATGTAATTTTTTCAAATGCGCTTTTGACTCTTGTATCGGTAGTGTTAAAAAGATTTAGAGGTTTCCCTTTGGAATCAAACCCTTTTAAATCATATTTATCCAAATAGAGTCGAAATATCAGTGCATATTCTGTTATATCACTTGTTACGATACAAATATCAGATGTTTTGAGTGTATTATTCTTTTGTAAAAGTTTTCTAGCAAGTCTCAATGCTGATTGTATTTCATTGTTAATATCAAAAGGGAGTTTTGGAAGTTTATAGAGCTGTGCTGTTGTTTGCTCTTGTAGGGGATATGAAAGGTTTTTAGCAATTTCATTAAGTTTTTCAAGGAGTGTTTTTTCGAGTGCTGATTTATAAAACTTCACCCCATTTAATTCAAACCTATCTACATAGATAGTTTGATATTTTGTAAAATCGATGTTTTCAAAGTTCTTTATTGTGTAGAGTAAAATGTCATTGTAATCGACTAAGTTATATTTATCTTTAAAATCCTTGTAAGCTGTATGTAATGCTGAAACAGCACAAAGCTTATCACCTTCTAGGAGCTGATCATATGTAGACTTACTTGCATTTACTTTTAAAATATAATCATACAGCAGATCTAAAGTCTCACTCCCTTCATTTATAAAATCAAAATATTTTATTTCTTCATTTTTAATGATGTGGTATAAAAAAGTTGTCGCAATAGCTGGATCGATAAGCATTTTAAAACTGTTTTTTTCAAAAAACTCTTGAGCAAATGCCGCTAAAGTAGTCACTTTATCCAAAGGGTGTTTTAACCTCTGTCGCAACTCTCTTGCACTTTGGTTTGAATATGTAATGAGCAGATCTTGAATCAATTGCATGAAATCACTCCTTTATTTGTAATATATTAACATAAATTCATAGAAAGCTTTATGTCTGGTTTTCTCTTTCTTCTGTTATTGAATAAAAAAATTTTCTATTGTCTTAAAATTTCATTCTATCCCTTCAAATTCATGACACCTATAATGGCCTGAAAAATCAAGACAATATTAATTAGAATTAATTATTTTCATTGCTTGTTTATATATAGAAATGATAATCTCTCATAAAGCTACTAAACTATTTGGCTCTATAAAATCTTCAACATTCAACTCCTCTGCTATATTATACTTATAGCTTCTAATAGCTCCAAAAATTGCACAGTTTGTATCTGTATCACCGCCATGAGAAGTTATAAATTTAAATCCATCTAAGAAATTCATATCTTTTTTTAGTGCTTCTAATACTATATGCAAAGAGTGTACCACCCAAGCTGTATTACCTTCGTATAATAAGGATATTAGCTTTTGATGTTCATCTTTTTCTAACACACCAATTCCATTGAGTGCCAGATCAAGTGCTAAAGCATTACTTGAAGCGATCACTTCATTCTTATGTGTTAAAAAAGCATCTTTGTTCATTAGATCAACTGATTCATTAAAACTATAACCATCATCGATAAGTTGTAAAGCAAAAGGGATATTTCTCATCAAAGCACCATTGCCTTGTGAGTCCTTATCTTTTTTCGCATGGATTAATACATCTTTTGTGTGTATTCCTATCCCATCTTTATCACCACTCTCTTTTGCCCAGGTAAAATATTCATAAAAAAGTTTTGTTTCGTCAATAATTTTATTCTTTAAATAGTGCTTTAAAAGAATAATTGCCATTTTTGTATCATCAGTAATAGAGACTCGTTTTGGAATATCTGGAAGCTTTTTTATATCAAATTTCACACCGCATAAGCCCTCAAACTCATAATAACTCCCATAGCTGTCACCACAAGCGAGGGCAAGTAAAAATTTATTTATCATCATTCCTCCTTAAAATGTTAGTCATACTTTAAATGTTTTATAGTTTATCAACAAGATTATTAGCTACAATATTTCTTTATAATTCAGTAAATAAGATAGTGGCTTTTACATAGTTTTTATTAACTGTTTCATCACTTCTTGTTCCCCAAATTATTTCAGCATCAGAATGAACATTATCATGTATTATTTCTATTGCTTTAGCAATTTCCATCATTGCTAAATCGGGATGCATTATGAAATGGACTAATAGTCTAGTTATCTTATTCATAGAATTATAATCCAGAGATACATTTTCAATTGATGATTTTACGGCTTCAAATGCAGGATTTTCACCTTCAAATTCACCACTACCAACAAACACATTATCACCATTTTCCAGAATAAATTCTAAATCAGCAAAATCAATGTTTATATCCTCATCTTGATTTGATGAATCTACTGCAAAAATTCCTTTGATTACCTCTTTTTTTTCATCACTCAATCTATTATTATTTATGTATGATTCTATCTCTTGCTTGTCTAAATTAGCCTTTGTTTCTGTTACATCAACTCTTCCCATTTTATCTCTCCATTTTAATAATAGTTTTGAACTTCAAACTATCATGTTAATATTGCCTCAAGTCCTTCAAGACCACCACAAGCCAAAGATATATCATCTTTTGTAGGTATACTGTAATCTCTTGGATTAATGCGTATAAGCGTTGCATTATGATTAATTGATGACATATATTCACTCAGCATTCTAACTGATGGAATTGCTGTCCCCGCCCCAATTTCAATGATCACTATTTTTTTGGTTCTTACACTCTTTTTCCACTTGTTAAACCTTGCTTCTTGCTCATTTGACCTAGCGGGTTTCCAACTCCAGTCACCAAACATTAAAATATTTGGGCGAGCTACTACGTCACACACTCTACATTTTGGAAGATTTTTTACTTTAAAGCTATCCATATCAACTTCAATTGCTATATCTCTTGCACTCCATATTCCATGCAATGGGTCCCTGCTGCATTGAAAATGGTGAATACTCCCATGTATTTCATAGATCTTCTCACTATCAAAGCCTGCTTTTTGAAACTGTCCGTCTACATTTGAAGTATAGATAAAATAATTATCTTTTTTCTGCTTGACAAGGTCTAATAACAATTCAAATCCTCTATGTGGCATGGTTTCTTTGTACAAATTGAGTCTATGCCCGTAAAATGCCCAGGCAAATTCAGGCTCTGTTTCAAACCATTGTGGATTTGCCATCTCCTCAAATCGTAATTCGAGTTTTGCAACGGCAGGATATGCTTTCCAAAAACCTTCATTACCTCGAAAATCCGGCAGTCCACTGTCAACTCCCATACCAGCACCTGCCGTGATTAAAACTACTTCAGCGTCGTCAATAGTTTGTTTTATACTTTTTATATCTAAATCCATTAGTACATCCATGCTTTTTTTTATTGTAATAGTATACTTTATATTTTCTACTGCTTTGTGTCTGGTTTTTAGTTTTTTAGTGCCATTTTTGCATCATTGGGATAATTATATCCCCAGGATGGAATCGCTTTTAGAGAAATCCCATCTTTTTTGAGTCATCTAACTCTTTAACTTCTATCTCCCTTTGCACTCTTAACAACATATCTTCAGCACTTGTAACCGGACGGAACCTGTGTTGTCTTTTTACTGCTGCAAAGTCACCCGGAGCCAAATGGATTAATCGTTTCACATCATTTTCCAAATGTTTTGGAATGCTTTTTATACCTAACTCTTTAGAGTACGCCAGAAATATATCCCATGCCTGCTGTGGATTTAAAAAGTTAAATGCGAGTTTCAAATCAAACCTTCTCACACTTGCTCTATCTAAATTATCCATGAGATTTGTAGTGGCTATGAAGATACCATCAAAGTTCTCCATCTGCACCAGCATCTCATTGACCTGACTCACTTCCCAACTTGCTTTAGCTTTTGTTCTATCTTGTAAAAAACTATCAACTTCATCAAATATCAGTACAGCATCCTCCTCTTTAGCTTCTCTAAATGCAGATGCAATGTTTTTTTCAGCCTCTCCGACCCACTTGCTTTGCAGGTCACTTGCTTTTTTGAGTATGACAGGTTTTTCAAGAATCTCTGCTACATACTTACCATAGGCACTCTTACCTGTTCCAGCCGGACCATAGAGACAGAGTCTTGCATTTGGATTATTTTTTATACCTTGAGCCAACTCTTGCAGGTTTGTATCTGTGTTTATAAACTCAGGTTTATAGATGCTTGGCAGGGATATAGAACCATTCTCACCAATCCCATCAAAACCTTGTGCTTTTAAAGTGTTGGATACTATATGTGTAAACTCTTTTGATGAAGATGAATTGGCAGTGCCAAGCACTTTAGTGGCATTTGTAATAAGTGCCGGTGCAATATTTTCATTTTCAGCGAGTAGCTCCTTTGTTCTCTCATCCAAGCTATTATTCGAGTAATTTTCAATTATCTGCTTCCTTTTACTCTTAGGTGGTATAGGCAGTTCAATTGTCAAATTAAAACGTCTTACTATGGCATTGTCAACACTGCGTATATTATTTGTTATCCAGATTGTCGGTATCTCATTTGTCTCTAAGGTTTTATTAATCCAGGCTTTATCTCTTTGTCTTTGTGCACCACCACCAAAGAGCATTGAGAACATTCCTCCATCTGAACTTTGAAAGATATCTTCAGCTTCGTCATACATCAATAATGTTTTTTTACTTGTTAAAAGTGCCTGGGCAGACTTATATGCTTTTAATCGTGCAGGGCCATCTTTTGGGGTATCATCTTCATCGATATAGCTTACCTCATAAAGAGATGTTTTTAGTTTTTTCGCAAGTACTTTAACAAGTTCTGTTTTACCAGTACCCGGTAAACCGTATAATAAAATGTTGACACCCTTTTGTTTTTGCTTTATAGCGTTTTTGAGATACGGATAAAGTATGTTGATATCCTCTTGAATATGCTTATAATCTTTTAGTTTCAGTGTCGGTGCTTCACACTTTCTAATAGAGTCTTTAATCATTACCTCTATATTTTCATCAAGATTAATCATATTATCTATAAACTCATCACTGATAGAATCAAACTTTCTATCAAGAGATTGCGTGTTGCTTTTTTGAACAACAACAAGAGATGATTTAGAGAGCTTCGAATTTGAAGATAAAGCCGCATCAACTTTATCCTTTGGAATATCTAAGATAGTACCAAGTGCTCTTTTTGCTTGTTTGGTGTTAAGTTCACAGCCAAGTAAACTTGCTGCATCATCAAGCACCTCATACTGTTTTATAAGTATTATAAACTCTAAAATCTGCTGTTCGTAACTGTTGAGTTCTAAAAGCTTGGTGAGTTGTGCGATGTTTTTACTCAGTATTTTGGCACTTGAAAATACTGTTTGTTGTTCTAATCGTGCTAAAGATTCTTTAGCATCGGATAATACATCATCTCTGGTAAATTTTTCATCTTCGGTATCTATATATTTTTCAAGTTGTAAAAAAGACAAAATAGAATCTTTGTGAACATAGTTGTCCTTATCGATAAATTCACGGTGACCACCTAGTTTAAAAAGTATTCTTAGTGTCCATAAAGTTGCTTTGTCAACCAACTCTTTTTCAATAAAATCAGTTGGTCTGGAATCTAATCTAAAAGCTCTTCGACGTCTTTTTCTTGATGTCATTTTACACTCCTCACTTAATTTAGAAGAAGTATAAGATTTTATATTGACAGCTTTGTGTCTGGTTTTAGTAGCATATTCTATGTAAATATTTTAATCATCTATCTAGACTGTTTTGTAAAAACTCTTTTACATCATCTTCAAGCATCTCTTGAATAAAAGTTGGCGAGATCACTTGTATATGGGGAATCCAATATTTTACTATAGGGAGTATTTCCATAAAATGGGTTATTTTTATAACTATCTCCATACTCCCATCATCATACTCTTTAAGCATGCTTTGCGTTTTAGAAATTGGTCTGCGTTTGAGTGTTTTTGCAGCTGCTGGTGCAAGATAAAGTTCCACTTCATATGGCTCTGCATTGGCATTGAACCACACACTGATAGAGTTGTCCAATCTCTCTTCCAACTCTTTTGTAACTGTGAAATTTTCATCTGTAATTTTTAGATTTGAGATACTTTTTAAATGATACTTTTTAAGTATATCGTTTCTTGCATCCAAGGCTATCAAATACCATATACCCTCAAAGTTGGCAATCTTTAAAGATTTTAAGGATACATCTTTTTCATACGTAACGAAGTTGTAACTGCACTCTATCACTTTTTTTTGCTTGATGGCATCTTCTAGCAAAGCGATAGTACTAAGTGAATCACTAATATCCTCCATATTAATTTTGGTGTAAATGGGGTTATAGTCTTCATTTTTAATTTTGGAGAGGAGATGTTTGGCTTTTGTGGAAAACTTAGTGCCTAAACCATCTGTCATCTTCTCTAAAATATCCAATATAATTGTATCTTCAATATTGGTAGCCTTTTGGAGTTTAAACCCCTCCTGCATCTTCCATTTTTTCTTATCTTGATAGATAGGATAAAGTGTCATTAAACGTTCATTAAAATCTCGCTGTATTGTTCTGTCACTTACATTAAACTCCTCTGCCAATGCTTTAACTGAGAGCGCTTCACCATCATTGAGTCGTGCTATTATTGTATTTAAGCGTGTTAGTGTTTTATCGTAGTCGTGTTTGTATGCCATTATTTTCTACCATCATCATTTTGAGTATCTTTTTATAATCTTCTATATTATACCCATATATGACTACTTCACATTTAAATGTAACATCTCTACAGAAAAATTCTCTATAGAGCTTGATAACATCATCTTTATTCAGACCTCCTACACCACAGCCTATAAGAGGCAGTACAAGCTTTATATTTTTAGTATTCTTATTTTCGATATACCATTTCACATACTTCTCTATATTTTTTAAAGCGGTCCTGATATCTTGAAGTGTTGGTGCTTTTTGCTCTGGGCTTACTCCTTCATTATAATCCATTACAGCTACATGAAGTGCATATTTGAAATTCTTTGCATTTCCGGATGATGTGGCAACAACATCACCTTTTTGAAGTTTTCCTATAGTTTGTAACTTTATATTCATCTCTTGTTGTAATATATTGCCACAATGATGTCGAAAAGCCATAGAAACACCACTTCCAAGAACAAGCTTTGTATTAGAAGCATTTACTATAAATGTAGCACTCTCTTCTTCTAAAAGATTACCTTGTTTGATAATACACTTATAGGGCATTTATAAATCCTTTAGTATATTGTATCTGCCTATTTTAACTCCGCCGTTGACATCTATACTATTGCATTTTTTAGACCTCTCAATAAGCTTTTTAGCTATAGTGTAAATTAGATCAAAATTTGTCAAATTTTCCTTAAAATCTTTATCGCTGTCACTAAGCCCATAGTAAGCTCCAGCTAACATTCCATAGATAGCTCCAACAGTATCACTATCATAGCCTAAGTTTACAGCTTTCAATACTCCCTCTTTAAAAGAATTTGTAGTATAAAAACACCAAAGTGCTGCTTCTAAAGAATTTGCAACATATCCTCCAGATTTTATATCATTTATTGCTTTTTTCTTGTAACTTCCACACAGTATATGAGCAATATTCTTATCAAACTCATAATTGTCAATAACATTGTTTAAAATACAATTTGCCGTATTTTGACTTAAAATTTCTTCTTTTGAAGCACTATTTAAAACTCCATATATAAGCGTAGTGTATACCATACATGCATCTGCACAAATTTGAAGTGCATGAGTTGTATATGAACTTTCATTAGTAGTACTCATAGCACTAAAAAGGTCATTTCTATAAAAAATAGATATAGGTGCTATTCGCATCAGCGAACCATTGCCAACTCTTTTTTTATTTTTTGTAGAAGATGCTTTAACCTGCGATGTCTTCATATATGCCAATATTGATAAAAAGGTATTTTTTCCACAGCCTACTGCTTTACCACCAGTGCTACTCATAAATCCTTCATTTAACCATTTTGTATAATTCGCTAACTGATGTTGCAAATTTGTACCATTATTTCTTATTAAACTATCAGCTAAACAAAGAGCCATGGCTGTATCATCAGTATAATCTCCAGCAGATAAATTAAATTTACCACCATCTCTATAAGAAACTATAGGTTTAAAACTTCCTCGTGGCATAAATTCTACAGATGCACCTAAAGCATCACCAATAGCTAAGCCAATCATTGAACCACAAGATTTATCAAAAAAATTTTTATTCATAATGTGCCTTTATATAATTTCTAAAACAGGACTATCATTAGCAAATACAAGAGGGTTTGTCCCTCTAACGGATAGTGTAACCGGTGAGGAGATTTTTACGATTTTTTAGAATCTTTTTCTATCATCAAAATTATTCTATCCTACTAAATTTCTATTTTATGATGTTCTGGTATCTCACTGTTTGCGTTGACACCGGGGTTGAATATAGTTGTATTTTTTAATGTATCAACAGTTACAAGAGGTTTATGTATATGCCCACAAAGTAAGATTTTGGGACTTATAATTTTATTTTTAATAGCGTTATAGAGTTCTTTGTCTCCCCAATCAGTACCATTTTTATGTATAGATGTTTTTGTCTTAACCGGTGGAACATGGGTAATCAAAACATCACACTCATCAAACTCGAAATAACCGTCAGCACCTATATATGGGTAACAACCAAACTTTACATTTTCTATAGTCTTAATCGTATTATCACTATAATAATTTGAAAAATCAATATTAAGTAACCACTTTTCATCATCTAGTTCACCTATATCATGATTTCCACTACATGTAAAAAGTGGTTTTTTAAACTTTTTTATCCACTGGGTTATCCATTCTATTTGCTCTTTAAGTGTTTCATCTTTTGAGCTCTCTAGAAAATCACCGCTTATGCAAAAAATATCAAAATTGTGTTGCTGTTGCTCTATCCATTCAAACCATTTTTTATTAAAATGCAAATCAGTGGTATGTAAAATTTTCAAGCTAACTCCAATATCTTGTAATGTGCATCATATTGGAACAGGATCTGTTCTTTATTTAAATTGAATGCTTCTGTTATTAAGTTTTTTGCTTCATTTGAATTAATAATGTCCTCATTAGAATAGACTATGTACTCTACATTCTTAATGTCATATATAACTCTACCCCTTGGAATATCTTCATACTCATATAGATAAATTTCTCTCTGCTGTAACAATATTTCATCCCATATCTTATAATGTGCATAATCAACATCCTTAAAGCCATTAACTGCTTTAATATCTTGTAAACATTTTGTTTTGGTATAAATTTTTCCTTCAAATATCCAAAAAATACCTATTCTAGGTATTAATGCAGCAGCTAAACCATTCATTTATAATTTCTCCCTCTTTTTATTAGTTGCTTTATTATTTACAAAAACAATTTTTTCAATAGTTATAAATTGTAACATTTTGATAAATATCCATTTATCTTGTTATCTAAACGATTGCTTATTAAATTTTTGATTCCATATACTAGATGGATGTAAAGCTCACCATCTACAAAACTTTTATAAAAAATGATTTCAGTTTCATTTTGAAAGAAGTCCAATTTATAAAGATTATCTGCGTTATCCAGATAGTCTGATATTAAAAAGAAATTGTCTTTTATCTTAAGTATTTTGACATCATAAATCTCATATTTATACATGTTTTTAATCTTAAAGACTATTGTATTAGCTGTAGATTGAGATAGACTTTCAGGAATAAAGGTATATGCAAAAAACTGCCCATCATCTTTACATAGATTATCAAACCAAAGATATCTAAATGATGCATTAAGAATATTATTAGGAATTTTGTTCATCTTTATAATCATCTCCATTACTGTTTTTGTGAATCTATATACAAGTTAGATTCTGATTTGTAACAGGATTTAAAAAAAATGACACAATTTATACATAAAGCGGTAAATGTCAGAACAGTTGTCCAAATTAAGTACACTTAAGTACCACACATTTGGAACTATATTTTGTTCGTTATAAGTGTATCCTCTTTCTCCTTTTTCTTTACTTTCCCTGGATTTAAATGA
>Ga0256837_1001496_pt1 | contig 16044 bp, 18 predicted proteins | sample 4562384metaG_FD_185976 | JGI IMG/M metagenome (GOLD analysis project Ga0256837, IMG submission 185976) | Hydrothermal vent microbial communities from Guaymas Basin, Mexico - 4561-384 | ecosystem: Environmental > Aquatic > Marine > Hydrothermal vents | place: Mexico: Guaymas Basin | collected...
CAACTTCTGGTTTTTTATCCTGCATTCCAAGCATTCTAGATACATTTGGACCGTAAATATCCCCATCAAGTATCCCTACCTTTTTACCTTCTTTACTAAGTGCAAGAGCTAAATTAACAGCAGTTGTAGATTTACCAACTCCACCTTTACCAGAAGATACCATTACAAAATCTTTTACATTTGGCATTTTATTTACACCGCGAGAAGAAGTCTCTCTTGGTTTTTTTGGTCTAATAATTTGAGTTGTAGCTTCAACTCCTATTTTTTTTAGCTCATCAATCGTTGCGTCATTTAGTTTTTGAGCTACCTCATCATCGGTTGAAGGAATTTGATAAGTAATAATCGCTTTTTTTCCGTCTTCACTAACTTCAATATCTTTTACAAATCCAAAATCCACAACACTTTTTTTAAAGCCCGGATAAATTACATTTTTTAGGGCTTTTTCAATTTTTTCTTTCACTTTATCTCCTTATAAGTTTTTTTTATTATTTATATAACTTTTTTTTATATTTGTCAATATTAAATATTCTCTTTTTCCATCTTTTTAGCCGCTTCTTTTTTAAACTCTTCCCAGTCAAAATTTTTTAAACTGTCCTGAGTTACTTTATAGCTGCAAAACTTAGGTCCGCACATAGAACAAAATTCAGCCTCTTTAAAAACTTCTTGTGGCAAAGTCTCATCGTGATATTCTTTTGCTCTTTCCGGGTCAAGTGCAAGCTCAAACTGTCTTTTCCAGTTAAAATGATATCTTGCATCGCTCATTTCATCGTCTTTATCCCTTGCTCCTGGAATTTTTCTTCCTATATCAGCCGCGTGTGCCGCAATTTTATATGCCATCATACCTTCTCTAACATCCTCTTCATTTGGAAGTCCAAGATGCTCTTTTGGCGTTACGTAACAGAGCATACTAACCCCTTGCCAAGCAGCCATAGCAGCCCCAATTGCACTTCCTATATGGTCATATCCAGCTCCAATATCAAGTACCAAAGGACCTAACACATAAAAAGGAGCTTCGTGACAATAAATCTGTTCAAGTTTTACATTTCTCTCAATCTCATTAATTGGCACGTGTCCCGGACCTTCTATCATAACCTGAACGTCTTTATCCCAGGCCCTAAGAGTTAGCTCTCCAAGTATTTTTAGCTCTTCAAGCTGAGCTTTATCACTTGCATCATACAAACATCCAGGTCTTAAACTATCCCCTAAACTTAAAGAAACATCATACTCTCTACAAATTTCAAGTATATCATCAAAAATAGTATAAAATGGATTTTCTTTGTGGTGTTTTAACATCCACGAAGCTGTTAAACTTCCCCCACGACTAACAATTCCCATTTTTCTTTTTGCAATTTCTGGCATATGTCTTAGAAGAAGCCCAGCGTGGATTGTAAAATAACTAACTCCCTGACGTGCCTGTTTTTCAAGAACTCTTAAAATATCATCATATGTAAGTTTTTCTACATCTCCGATTTCATCAATAATTTGATACATAGGCACAGTCCCAATTGGCACCGGGCTTGCTTTGATAATAGCTTCACGGATTTCATCCATATTTTTAGCCCCAGCACTTAAATCCATAACCGTATCGGCTCCGTATTTTACAGCAGTTTTTAGTTTTTTAACCTCCTCTTCAATATCGCTTGCAAGAGCACTTGCTCCAATGTTTGCATTTACTTTTGTTTTTGTAACCCTTCCAATTGCCATAGGTTCAAGATGAGTGTGGTTAATGTTTGCCGGAATTATACATCTTCCCCTTGCCACTTCTTTTCTTAAAAATTCAGGGTCAAGATTCTCTTTTTTTGCCACATATTCAATCTCTTCAGTAATAATTCCTTTTTTTGCATAATACATCTGAGTTCTTACTTTGTCATTTGCTCTTTTTTTAATCCACTCTTTTCTCATAAACTTCCTTTTAAGATATGTTTTATCGGAATTTAACCAAAAAAACTTAAAATCAGCTTAAAAGAAAAAGTTAAAAAAAAATTTGCTCTTTAATAATCACTTATTTACAAAAAGTAACATTTTTTTTTTGTATAATTTTGTAACATTTTTACAAAAGGAAACAGTTTGGATGTTACTTTAATAGTTTTGAGTGCAGGTAACTCAAGCAGATTTAATTACTCTGTAAAAAAACAATGGTTAAGAATTTACAACAAACCCTTATGGGAATTTGTGGCTAACAGATTTAACGAATTTTTTGAATTTAAAAAAACAATTATAACCGCAAACCCTGAAGAAGTAAGACTTTATAAAAAGATAAGCGATTATGAAATAGTACCAGGAGATAAAGAAAGACAGCTTAGTCTAAAAAAAGCCCTGCAAAAAGTTAATACCGAATATGTAATGGTCACAGACGTAGCAAGGGCGTGCGTACCCGAAGAAATTATTTTAAATCTTATATCTTCAATAAAATATGCCGATTGTATAGTCCCTTATCTATCTCCTGTAGATACGGTTGTATATGAAGACAAAACAATTGACAGAAACAGAGTAAAACTTATCCAAACCCCCCAACTTAGCCGCACGGAAATTTTAAAAAAAGCCCTTAATACAGATAAACTCTTTACTGATGAAAGAGCTGCAATTGAAGCAATAGGAGGAAAAATAAAATATATTCCTGGGTCTGAAAAAAGCAAAAAGATAACTTACTTTAAAGACCTAGACCTTCCCTGTTTAAAACCGCCAAAAAAACTGACACTAACGGGCATAGGATATGATACCCACTCTTTTGAAGAGAATAAAAAGATGTATTTAGGAGGAGTGGAGATTGAATCTTCTTTTGGATTTAAAGCACATAGCGACGGAGATGTGGCAATTCACGCCCTAATTGACGCCCTCTTAGGAGCCGCCGGATTTGGAGATATTGGAGAATTTTTTCCGGATACAGACAATAGCTATAAAAATATCTCAAGCGTAAAACTTTTAAAAGAAGTTCTAAATACTCTAAAAAAAACAGGTTATGAAATAATAAACGCAGATTTAACAATTATTGCACAAAAACCAAAACTAAAAGAATACAAAACAAAAATTCAAAGAAATTTAAGCAATATACTAAACGCACCCGTTAATATAAAAGCCACAACGAATGAAAAAATGGGATTTATTGGAAGAGGTGAAGGCGTAGCTGTAATTGCAAATGCAAATTTAACTTATAAGGACTGGTATGAAGATTATAATAGTAGAAAATGAACTCTACTTAGCTCAAAGCATTCAAAACAATCTAAGCGAAAAACTAAAAGCCACATGTGAAATTTACGGCTCTTATGCTGAAGTTATTGAAAAAGATGCCGATATTTTTATTGTAAATACAAACTTACAAGGAAATCTTATAAATTTTGTAAAAGAAAAGAAAGATAAAATAATTATTCTTTTAGTGCCTTATGTTACCTATTCAAACGTAACTCAGCCAATTGAAGAAGGAGCTGATGATTATCTGCAAAAACCTTTTACAATTGAAGAGCTTGTAAGAAAAATAAAACATCTAAAAGAGTATTACACTCTTAAAGAAAAAATTAAAAAACTTGAAAACTTTATAGAGTTTATTTTAAAAGACATTGAAATGACACTTCCTAAGTACTCTTTTCCTATTTTTATAAAATCATCTCCTACAAAAACTATAGAAAAATTTGTATATGAAATAGCAAAGGCTGAAAATGCCTTAATCGAAATTGTAGATTTAACAAAATTCAATAAAAAAACCTTCAAGAAAAAAAACAGAATATTTTTCTGCATAAATTATGACAAAGTTGAAAATGAAGAAATTTTAAACTATATCTCAAAATTTAAATCAATTATTCTTTTACCTAAAAATTATGAAAAAATAACAAAGTGTCTTGAAATTGAAGCAAACACTAAAAACTTTTTTGATGAAGAGATTTTAAGTATTGAAGAATATATCAAATTCATTATAACCACCCATCAGCATAAATTTCCAGATACCGAACTTAGCAAAAAGCTTGGTATAAGCAGAAAGAGCCTATGGGAAAAAAGGAAAAAGTATGGAATTTACAAACAAAAGTAAAATCTATATAGATAAAGAAGCCCATATAACTCTTGCAATGGTTCAAGCCGGGCTTTTAAAACCTATAGATAAACTAATGAATAAAAAAGAAGCTAAAATTGCAGACGAAAAAAAACTTTACAAACAAAAATCAGTTCCTTTCTCTTTTATTTTAGCTCCCGCAGGCAAAAAAAATGAAAACATTTTAAAACAAAAACCAAAAAAAATAGAACTATTTTGCGAAGGTAAAAAAGTAGGAGAAGTGGAAGTAGAAGAGATATATGAAATTGACCCTCTAGAAAGGGTAAAAACAATTTACGGCACAACCGATTCAAAAAACTACCCGCAAGTCGCAAAAACACTAAAAAGACTCGGCCGGTTTGCAATTGCAGGGGATTTTTGGGTAGAAGATACAGGAATAAAAAAGAGAGTTGATTTTGTAAAAGAGAAAATTAAAAATTTAAATTCCATTGTCGGTATGACAATGCACGCAAAACCAATCCACAGGGTTCATGAAAAAATAATGCGTCAAGCCATTGAAAAAAATGACCTTTTAATTATTTTTCTTATAAAAAACATTCAAGAAGAAGAAATTCCTTACAAATTAAGATATGAAGCCTTAAAATACGTAGTTGAGAATTATTTTCCAAAAGACAAGGTTTTAATAGTGCCTCTTTTAAACACCTATATCTTCTCAGGAGTAAATGAGGCAATCCTTGATGCAATGATTGCAAAAAATTTTGGATGCAACAAATTTATTATGGGACAAACCCACAAAGGTCTTGGAATTTATTATGAAGCAAACCATTTAAAAAGTATTTTTGACAGTATGGACTTAGATATCGAGGTTGAAACCATTAACGAATATGTCTATTGTGAACAATGTAGAACAATTGTAAGTGTAAATTCCTGTCCGCACGGAAGCCATCATCATATAAGTTATCACAGCGACTCAATTTTTGAACTCATAAAAACAGGATTAATTCCTCCAACTATTCTTATGAGAAAAGAAATAAGCGCTAAATATTTAGCATATATGTTTCCAAACAGATTTAAAAACCTTCAAAAACTCTATTATGACATTTCACCAAACAAAGGATTGATTGAAGAGAGTTCAGATGAAGATTTTTATATAGCTTTAATGAAGCTTTATCAAACAAGCTCTCTTACATAAAAAGGATAAAAAATGATATTTAAAGATAGATTTGATGCAGGAATTAAGCTCAGTGAAGTTGTAGATTTACCTCAAAACAGTATAATTTTTGCAATTCCAAGAGGAGGTGTGCCTGTTGGATATGCAATTGCAGTAAATAAAAAAATTCCAATGGATATAGTGGTTGTTAGAAAACTTCCTATTCCTTTTAACTCTGAAGCAGGTTTTGGAAGTATTACAGTTGATGGAAAAGTTATTTTAAATCCAAATTTTGAATATCTTTTTTCACAAATTCCAATTGATTCAATCGCAAGAGAGGTTTTAAGTGAAGTTAAAAGAAGAGACTTTTTATATAGAAAAAATGCTCCTTATAAAGATTTAACAGGTAAAACAGCAGTTGTAGTAGATGATGGATTTGCAAGCGGATACAGTGCCATAGCCGCATATGAAATGCTAAAAAAATACAATCCTCAAAGAATAATAGCAATAGCCCCTGTATGTCCAACCGATACAAAAAAACTACTTGAAAATTACTTTGATGAGGTTTATTGTCTGATTGAAAGTGAAAAAAAACCTTTTGCGGTTGCCTCTTTTTATCAAGATTTTCACGATTTAAGCGATGATGAGATACTTGAAATTATAGAAGATTTAAAAGAAAAAAAACTGCTTTGGAGCGAATATGAATAAAATAAAATGGTTTATATTAACAGGGTTTTATTCAGGACTTTTACCAAAAGCACCTGGAACGTGGGGCAGTATCGTTGGAACCGTTATTGCATATTTAGTTATTAAGTTTTTTCCAACACCAAATCAGACACTTCTTATGCTTGCAATGCTTTTTTTTGTAATAGGCGTAAAATTTACAGACGAATACGAAAAAAACGGCGGAATACACGATGACAAAAGAATAGTAATTGATGAAATAGCAGGAATATTAATTGCCATAGGACTGCTTGGAGATTTAAAAAACGACACCCTGATAAAAATATTTTTTGCATTTGTAGCATTTAGGATTTTTGATATATGGAAACCTTCAATTATAGGAAGAATAGATAAAAAATTAAAAGGCGGGCTTGGAGTTATGGCAGATGACGCGCTTGCCGGAATTTTTGGGGCAATACTTGCCGGAATTTTTTATATAGGGTATTTAAAACTAAAATCATTAGGATTATAAATGGAAAAAAAAGCCTTTAATACCTTTTCGGCTGCAATGCTTGGAATTGGCACAATGGTCGGAATCGGTATTTTTATAGTTATAGGGCTTGCCGGAAGTATTGCGGGAAACCTTGTATGGCTCTCATTTGTAATCGGAGGTATAATTGCACTTCTTAGTGGATATTCTTTGGCAAAACTTGCTATACGCTTTCCAAGTAGAGGGGGTATTATTGAATATCTTGTTCAGGAATTTGGAGAAAATTACATATCAGGAGCATTAAGTGTTATGTTTTATTTTGCACAGCTTGTAACTCTTGCGGCTGTAGCAAAAAGTTTTGGAGAATACGGGGCAAGACTTTTTGGATACAGTTCAGTTTTTATAATAGATACTTTTGCAGTTGGAATTGTTTTGTTTTTCACAATAATTAATCTTCTTGGAGCGGCATTTGTTGCAAAAAGCGAAAATTTTATTGTGGCAATAAAGCTTATAGCTTTAAGTGTTTTTACAATAGCCGCCCTTATTCACATAAATCCTCAATATCTCTCATTAAAAGACGCACCTCCTGTTATAAACGCAGTTTTTGCAATAGGTCTTACATTTTTTGCTTATCAAGGATACAGTGTAATTACAAATGCCGTTGAAGATATGGAAAATCCAAAACAGACCGTATTAAAAGCTATGTTTTTGGCAATCGGAACCGTAACAGTTTTATATGTGGCGGTAAGTATTGCGGTTCTTGGAAATCTGCCTCTTAGCGAAGTTATAAAAGCAAAAGACTATGCACTTGCCGAAGCAGCAAAACCTGTTTTTGGAGAAATGGGTTTTAAAATAATGGCAGTAGTTGCTCTAATCTCAGCAACAAGCGCAATAAACGCCACAATATACGCAGCTACCGAAATAAGTTATACGCTTGCAAAAAAAGGAGAACTTCCAAAAGTATATGAATATAATGTATTTAACTCATATGAGGGACTTTTAATCTCAACCGCACTTATTATCCCTATGATTTTATTTTTTAACCTCAGCGAAATTACAACAGTTGCAGCCTTAAGCGTCCTTATAATCCAAGCACTTGTTCATTTTGGGCATATAAAACTGACTAAAAAAACAGGAGCAAAAAAAAGCGTAATTGTAGCTGCATTTTTACTTATGAGTTTTGTAGTTTTTGCAACACTTTATTACAACGCTCAAAAAGACATAAAAATAATTTACTATCTAATCGGCGGTTTTACTATTGCCTTTATTATGGAAATCATTTTAAGAAAACTCTTTAAAAGAACAATTAAAAAACAGATTAAAGAACTGATAGATGAGCTCTTATAAAAAGATAGATTTTATAAGCGGGAGAGATTGACACATACAAAAAAGATTTTCGATGCCTGCAAATTGCAAGCATCGTTTTATTATTTTTAAGGAAATGCAAAAACACCCCCCGGACACTGTTTAACCCCAACCATAGCAGGAGCATTGTTAATAAGCTCTTCTAAATCAAGTTTAGTAGGGTCACCTTTTAAATTTAGCCTAATTTCAGTAATATAAACCTGTCCGTTTTTTCTTTCACATACAAGCTGAAATTTCCTTCTGTTTTTATCTCCAAACACGCCGCCAAATACAAACCTTATTCTTTGTAAAGAGACATATTGTCCCATATGCATTCTTACAAAACTTAAAAACTGTGTTTCATTAAACTGCTGAGTGAGTTTAATAGCCGTTAGAAAATATGTCTCAGGGTCTGTTCCAAAACATGTTCCGTGCTTTTTCCATTCGTGTTTTGCAAGATAATCAGCCGCAGGCATATACTTTTTAAGAACTTTCCATAATATAGGAGAGAGCTTAAATTTATAACTTACGTGACAATAGTTTTTTTTCTTAGGCCAAAGACCGTGTAATACAAAATGTGATAAAGAATAATCACCCGGTTTTCTCATAAGACACGCTTTATCTTTTGGATGAACCTTGCAATAACTGTTTTCCCAACTAAGTGCTAAAATATTTTCTGTAGAAACAGCAAAAAGCAAACTGCCTAAAAGCATTAAAAGTGCTAAAAGTTTTTTCATAAAATCTCCTTAATTTTTTGAATTTTATCATTTTTATCTCTGATTAAATACCTAATCCCTTTTTCACCAAACCCTCTATCAACTACAAATATTTCAAACTTTTTAAGCAAATATTCAATTTCCCTTGTTTTACTATACTCAACTTCAAATCCAAATTCAAACACAGGGGCATAATCAATTAAATCCGCATTCTTAACAACTTCATTTGCCACATCACTGTAAGCCTTCACAAGACCACCAACTCCTAATAAAACTCCTCCGAAATATCTAATAGTAATAATTCCTACATTAATTAAATTGTGTCCCTGCAAAACTTTTAAAGTAGGCTTTCCACTGCTTCCCCTTGGCTCACCATCATCACTTGAACCTTCTACAATCTGATTATTTTCATTTAAATATCTAAAAGCCGTTACAAAATGATTTGCTTTTAAATGTCTTTTTTTAAACTCTTTTAAAGTATCCTCAAAAGAGGAAAAAGGAAGCAAAAAAGAATGAAACTTAGACCTTTTAACTTCAATGGTAGAAGCAAAAAGTTTATTAACCGTTTTCATCAATCAAAAAGCTTGTTGATACTTTCGTTATATACAATTCTTCTTATAACTTCTGCAAAAAGTTTTCCGGTTTTAAGCACTTTTATTTTTTTACACTCTTTATTAAAAGGAATTGTATCTGTTATTATAAGCTCTTCTAAAACAGAATTTTTAATTCTATCAATTGCAGGTCCGCTAAGTACGCCGTGAGTTGCAAAAGCCCTGACACTTGCAGCACCCTTTTCTTTAAGAGCCGCCGCAGCTTTTACCATAGTACCCGCAGTATCTACCATATCGTCAATTAGAATTACATCTTTTCCTTTAACATCACCGATTATATTCATAACTTCACTAACATTTGCTTTTTCTCTTCTTTTATCTACAATTACCATATCAAGACCAAGTTTAGATGCAAAATATCTTGCCCTTGCAACTCCTCCGATATCTGGAGATGCGATAATTGGATTTTTTAATCTTTTTTCTTTAAAATAATCAAAAAACAGAATACTTCCATAAAGATTATCCACAGGAATGTCAAAAAAACCTTGAATTTGTCCGGCATGTAAATCAAGGGTTACAACCCTGTCAATTCCAGCCTTTTCCATCATATTAGCAACAAGTTTTGCAGTAATAGGCACCCTTGGAGCTGCTTTTCTATCTTGTCTTGCATATCCAAAATATGGAACAACAGCTGTTATGCTTTTAGCACTTGCTCTTCTCATGGCATCTGTAATAATTAAAAGTTCCATTAAATTATCGTTTGTAGGAGCACAAGTAGGTTGTATTATAAAACAATCAACCCCTCTTACACTCTCTCCAATTTGAACATTAATTTCACCATCGCTAAATCTATTAACGGTAATTTTGCTAAGAGGTCTATCTAAATAATAAGAGATATCTTCAGCTACCTTTGGATTTGCAGTACCGCTAAAAAGTTTAAATTTCATTTTGACTCCTTAATATTTTTAATGCTTCTAATGCTTCTTTTTTGGTTGCTATATTTAAAATATCCTCTTCTAAATCCTTTGGAACAAAAAACCAAACAGGATAACCTCTTGCAGTAGGATAACCTTTATCATTATTATTGTCTCTATCTCCATTCCACCTCATTCCAATTCTATTTCTTTTACTTTCTGGATCATAAACTATTGCTATACTAAAAGAATATCCTTGATATGTACATGTGCAAATAACTTTTTTAACTTCCGTTCCTTGTGGATGTTCTACTTTATTAGGATCAACCATTAACTCTCCTTTATTTTGTTAATAAAATATTACCAAATTTATTTCTATTTCGCTCCCCTTATCCAGCCTCCTCCAAGGAGCTTCTCCCCATCATAAAAAACACAAGCTTGACCTTTTGCAACACCTATTGGCTTTTGTTTAAAATTAACTACAGCTTTAGACTTACTTTCCATTTTAACAACTGCGGGAAGTTTTGGAGCTTTATATCTAACCTTTGCCTCACACTCAAATACTTTCCCATCAATAAAGAGATTTACTCCTTTTAAAAAAACCTGTTTTCTCTCAAGTTCTTCTTTATCTCCAACAATAAGAATATTTTTTTTAGCATCAATTCCTAAAACATACTGAGGCTTATGTGACTTAAAAAGTCTAAAACCTTTTCTCTGTCCTATTGTATAAAAAGCATAACCTTTATGAGTACCTATTTTTTTCCCTCTTTTATCAACAACACACCCAGGAATTTCAGGATTAAAATGATTTTTTAAAACATCAATATATGTGGTTTCAATAAAGCAGATATCTTGGGATTCTTTTTGAGAGGCAAATTCCTCAAGCCCTATTTCTTTAGCAATTTCTTTAATTTCTTCTTTTGAATATTCTCCTAAAGGAAACAAAATTTTTGGTAAAACCTCTTTTTTTATTCCAAACAGAAAGTAACTCTGGTCTTTACTTTTATCTTTTGCCTCATATAAAAATTTACCATCGCATCTTACATAATGCCCCGTTGCCGCTTTTTGACAACTGTATTTTTCCAAAAACTGCATAAAAATCCCAAATTTAATATGAGTGTTACACATAGCGCAAGGGTTTGGAGTAGCCCCTTCTTTATAACTTTCCACAAAATAATCATATACTTTTTTTCTAAATTCATCTTCTACATCTTCAATATAGTATTTAAAACCTATTAATTTACTGAGTTTATCGATTTTTGATAAATTTTCTTTATGATTTACACCTTTGTGCATTTTCATATAAAGTCCAATTACCTCAAAACCTTGCTTTTTTAAAAGATATGTAGTTACCGCACTATCAACCCCTCCGCTTATTCCTACTAATATTCTCAACTTTTCTCCTCTAAGTTTTTTATCAAAGCTCTATTCCTTCTTTCAAAGCAACCTGCTCTATACTTCTGTTTTTGTCTTTGCTTAACACTATATAAATTTGCTGCTCTCCAAGTCTTTCTTGAAGTTCTATCCAAAATCTTACTTTTTTCTCATAAGTTGGTTCTTGCGTAATTACATACAAATCTATATCTTCACCTTTTTTATCATCATAAACCCGACTTCCAAAAAGAATTACTTTTACACTATCACCAAAAACCTCTTTTGCAGCTTTTTTAATAACTTCTATTTCCCAGATACTTAATCTCATTTTAAAAGCTCCTTTACAAAAAAGGTATGACACTCTATATTTTCAAAAGCACTCTCAAGGCGTTGGAAAAGCTTTGGCTCATCCTCTTCCATTTCTCTTAGCCATCTTTTAATCTTTGCCCTTGCATAAGGGGTTTTAACCCCCTCAGAATCTTTTAACGCAAGACAGCTCTCTTCCCCGTCAATTATAGGAAAATCATTTTTCTCAGCCATATACTCAATCCATTTTTCCCTGACTTTTATCATAGGGCGAATTACTTTTATTCCATTCTCAGCAGTATAAATTGGCGGCATACTTTTCATCATTCCGTTATAAAACATACTCATAAAAAAAGTCTCAACCGCATCATCAAAATGATGTCCAAGTGCGAGTTTATTAAATCCAAGTTCTTTTGCTCTTGTATAAAGAGCCCCTCTTCTCATTCTCGCACAAAACCCGCAAGGAGAACTTCCAGGACGTTTTTTTTCATTCATAATTTCAAGTATAGGAGTGGAATAAATTTCATAATCAATATCAAATTTCTCACACCACTTTTTTAACGGCGTATAATCAATACCAGTCCCCGCATCAATTGTTACGGCTTTAAGCTCAAAAGAAAAAGGAGCAATAAGCTGCATTCTTTTAAGAACGTGTAACAAAACAAAACTGTCTTTCCCCCCGCTAAAAGCCACTAATACCTTATCTCCCGGTTTTATAAGTTCATATTTCCCCTGAACTCTTCCAACAAATTTTGTAACTTTTTTAGAAAAAAAGATATCCTTAATTGGATTAAATTTCTTCTCCATTGACAAAGAGTCTTCCTTTTTTAATTTCTAAATCTAAAACTAGATTTTTATCTTTTTTAGCAAAAGCAAACAAAAATGCAAACTCAGGAGCCTCATTCATTAAAAGTGTCGCAATCTCAGGAGTTGTTTCAAGATGTAACTTTAAATCTAAAAATGAAAAATCACTTTGCTGCATTTTTTCTAAAATATTAGAAGTAGGATAAAAAACAGCTTTAACATCTAATTTAAGATAACCTAAATCCCTGTTTTTAACAAAAATATGACTAATATTTAAATTAGCTAAAACGTTAAATCCTTTTTGCAAGATTTCTAAAGCCACTTTTTGTTTAGCACTTTCACTATCAGCATTTTCTAACTTTTTAATCATTTCGGCATCAACACCGTCTAAATCAAATTTTAAATTAAAACCACTCATTCTTAAAAGCGAAAAAATATCTGCATTTTTAATATCTATAGTTGTTATTACTTTTAACTTCTCAGAAAAATAAGCAATATTGTCAATATTTACATTAAGAAGCGATAACTTAGAACTGTTAAGTGTTACAAAAAAATCAAATTTGTTTTTTTGAGAAAGGGTATTATTCTCTTTTTTATACACCGTTAAAAAGTTTTTAACCTCAAACATTATAGGCTGAGTCAATGAACCTAAAATTATATCTCTTATTTTTAAAGTGTTCTTTTTAGGATATAACAGCTCGCCTTCCACATCATCAAATAAAAATTTTGTATCTTCTAATACAATTTTATTATTGAAAACTTTATATTTATAAACTTTAAAATTAGGTGTAACCACCACAAATTTTATTTTATCTTTTATAGCTTTATTCAAAATCTCTGTATCGTACTTATTTAAAAGTTCAATTTTTAAAACCTCTCCAAAAAATTTTACATCAGTTACAGGTAAATTTTTAAAAACTGTTTCCACTTTTAACACAATATCTTTAACATATCCTGTATTATCTATTTTTTTACCGGGAACAACAACTTCAAAAACCCTGTCGGTTTTTAAATAAGAGCTTTTATCTTCTATCTGAGAAATTTTATACCCTTCTTTTTTTAAAGACTCAAGCATTGAATCAAACTTCTTATTCATTAAAGCACTAAATACTAAAGGAGTAACCCCAATCATTATAATAAAACTTAAAACTACCGCTATTAACTTACTCTTCATCAATTCCCTTTAACATTTCTATTAAAAACTGCGCGCTTACTTTGCTTGATTCTTCTAAGAACTTATCAAAATCAACCCCAGCCCCCTCTTCTGCCGTATCGCTTATGGCTCTTAACATAAAAAAAGGAACATCAAAAGTCCATGTAACACATCCAACAGCTCCGCCTTCCATCTCAATAGCCACTGCATTAAAAGTCTTTTTTATCCAATCTTTTTTCTCTTTTGAATGAATAAACTGATCTCCTGAAGCAATAATGCCCTCTTTTAGTTTTATCCCGAGTCTCTCTGCCACTTTTTTAGCAACCGAATTTAAATTTTCATCACATTCAAAATATACTTTTGATTCTGGAATAAACCCCGGATCATATCCAAATACCGTTAAATCCACATCATGCTGACAGGTTTTTGTAGCTATTACTAAATCCCCTATTTTCAAATCTGCATCAACTGCTCCAGCAACACCGCTAAAAAGTATCTTCTTTGCTCCAAATTTTTCTATCATAATAGTTGCCGTCGTTGCCGAATTTACTTTTCCTATCTTACTGTAAGCCAAAATCAGATTTTTATTTTGAAATTTAGCTTTATAAAATCTATTTCTTGCATATTCAATTATTTCAGTTACTTCCACTTTTTCTAAAACCGGTTCAAGTTCCTCTCTCATTGCACAAAGTATGCCTATCACGATTCTTTCCTTAAAAAATATTTTTGTGTAAATGTCAAATGATGGCTAAGTTCACACTCAACTAAATCCTCATCAAAGTATTTAGCCTCAATTTCAATTTCGCCTTTTGGATTTATAACCTTGCTTTTGCCCCAAAAGCCAAGTCCATCTTCAAATCCAACACGGTTGCAAAAAGTAACATACCCGCCGCTTAAAATCGCAATATTTTTTAAAACAGCCTCCCACTGCTCTTCTATTAAAAGCTTACCGTCTTTAAATTCCCTTGCGGGAGATGCGGAAATAACAATTATTAAATCGGGTTTTTCTTTTGAAACAAACTCAATTGCATCTCCGCTAAAAACATCTTCGCATATAAACATAACCGTTTTTCCAAACTTTGTCTCAAAACTTGAAAACCCTTTTCCTCTAAAGAAAAATCTTCCCTCTTCAAACACCCCGTATGTCGGAAGATGAACTTTATTGTGCCTGTGGTATATATTTTTTCCAAGATACAAAGCCGAATTAAAAATGCGTCCGTCATCTTTTATTGCAGCTCCTAAGACCACATCTTTATCAAAATTGAGATTTCTAAAAAATCCCTCTTCAAATGAATCTTCAAGCAAAGCGTCTTTTACTTTGTATCCATTCATACTAAGTTCTGGAAAAATAACCAAATCGGCATCTGTTTTTTCAATAAACTCTATATGTTTATCAAGATTATCGGGGCTTAATTTAGGTCTAATTTGAGCAAGGGCTATTTTCATAAGCTAATCGCTTTTTCAAGAGATTTCATATCAGTAATTGGAACAGTTTTTTTCTTTGTAATTTTTCTGTTTATCCCCATTAACACTTTTCCGCCAAATTCAATAAACATATCAGCTTCATCTTCATAATTTTTAACAGACTGCTTATATAAAACAGGTTTTGTAAGCTGAATTGGTAAAAGTTCAAGTGCTTCTTGTTTTGTCGAATATTTTTTCGCTGTTACATTACTTACAACAGGGTTGAACTCATCCTTTAGATACTCCTGCAATAAGCTTTTTAAAGGCTCAACAGCACTCTCAAGCAAAGGACAGTGACTTGCAACACTCATATTTAAAAGCATAACCCTTTTTGCTCCCGCCTCTTTTAATACAGGTTCAAGCTTTTCTAAATCCTCTCTTATCCCGGCAATTACAATCTGTCCGTCACTGTTGTAGTTTGCAGGCCATACCTGAAGGTTGCTCTTTTTAGATATTTCTTCCACCTTTTCATCATCAAGCCCTAAAACAACCATCATTGAACCAACTTTATCTTTAAAAGCTTCATTCATAAGTTTTCCTCTTTGATGAACAAGCCTTATAGCTTCTGCTAAATCAAGCGCCCCTGCAGAATAAAGAGCACTAAACTCTCCTAAAGAGTGTCCAAGGGAAAAGTTATATTCAAAATCTTTATTCTCTTTGAAAAGTTCATAAGCAACTGCGCTGTAAAGTAAAATTGCAGGTTGAGTAAATTCAGTTTTGTTTAAATCCTCATTTTCTTCAAACATAAGTTTTTTAAAATCAACGTTTATTGCATCACTTGCAATTTCAAACATTTCACGGGCTTTAACTGAATTATCATAAAAATCTTTACCCATTCCAACAAACTGAGAACCCTGTCCCGGAAAAAGAAGACCAAGTTTCATATCTATCCTTTTTTACAAAATTATATTAAATTTTTCTTGCAATCAGAAGTGTAACCTGGCCTAAGTTAAAAGAAGAGAAAACTTCTGTTTTAAAACCGTTGTCTTCAAAAAGTTTTTTAAGCTCATTAGGAGTATAAAAATTTTCAATCGAATGAGGCAAATATTCATAAGCAGTTTTATTTTTACTGAGAATACCGCCGATTTTAGGCAAAATTTTATTTGAATAAAAATCCACGCATTCTCTTAATT
>Ga0256837_1001497_pt1 | contig 16037 bp, 15 predicted proteins | sample 4562384metaG_FD_185976 | JGI IMG/M metagenome (GOLD analysis project Ga0256837, IMG submission 185976) | Hydrothermal vent microbial communities from Guaymas Basin, Mexico - 4561-384 | ecosystem: Environmental > Aquatic > Marine > Hydrothermal vents | place: Mexico: Guaymas Basin | collected...
ATCCACATTTTGTTTTGTTATAGAGTCTTACAACTCTGTCTGGATACCATTGTCTGATATATTTTTTGCCTATAAAACTTTTTCTGCGAAATGAGTACCCATCATACGCTCCATTTTCGAAATCAAAATTTCTCAGATACTCTATCGCCTCATCTTCAAGTCTCTCATCTGCATCTATACTTAGTATCCATTTGTTTGTAGCAAACTGCTCACAAAAAGCTTTTTGTCCACCATCACCAAGATACTTCTGCTTTATCACCTTTGCACCAAGTGATTCTGCTATCTGGCATGTCTCATCGCTGCTAAAAGAGTCCACAACTACCACTTCATTACATATCTTTTGTACATTTTCTATCACTTCACGTATGTGCTTTTGCTCATTTAATGTTATAATTGTGGCTGTAATATTTTTTTGCATATAAAACTCTATCTATTGTTTTTGTTTAATTTTATCATAAAGTAGCTAAATTCCATGTCATATAAACTAGAACTCAATCCCAACTACAAACATTTTCAAGATAAGCTTATCGATATCAAAACCATTTTTAAAACAAATACCAAGAGTATTCACAAGGCAAGAAATGAGCTCAAAACCATCTCTATATACGATACAAACACTGTTGTAAAAGCATACAAAATCCCCAATCTGCTCAATCAGTTTGTCTATGCTTACATCAGAAAATCAAAACCCTACAAAGCATTTCACAATGCCAGAAAACTCCAAGAACTCCACATAAATACTCCAGAAGCAATAGGCTATATAGAGTTTTTTCACTTTGGGTTGCTTCAGGAGAGTTTTTTTATCTCAAAAGAGTTTGCATATGATTTTACAATGGCACATATACGTGACCAACAGCCCCCTTACAAGCAACAGCTTCTTCAGGAGTTTGCCCATTTTGCTTACGATCTACACTCAAAAGGGGTGTGGCATGCAGATTTTTCAGGGGGGAATGTTTTAATAAAAAAAGAAGCCAATAGTTATAATTTTAGTATCGTTGATATCAACAGAATGAAGTTTCGCCCTATCAATGGGTATGAGGGGCTTGAAAATTTTAACAAATTTTGGTTTAATGAGGATGATTTGACAACGATTGCAAAAGAGTATGCTACCCTTGCTTCACTCGATACACAAAAAGCTGTCTTTGAGATTCTCAAACACGATAGAGTTTTAAAACAAAAAGTTTTACTCAAACGCAAACTAAAAGGTAAATAGCTCTTTTGAGACCTCTTTAAAAATCGCACTGCGTTTTTGTTCATCTTGTGGGAGCATATAGTGTTTTTGATTACTGCTCTTTCCTATGCTTTTCCATCTGGCTGCACTTGCAAAGAGTGTATCCGCAAAAAAGGTCATCGTTGGAGTACCCACTGCTGAAGCTATATGGTATGTTCCTGTCGAAGTGCTCACAAAAAGTCTAAACTTACTCACAAGCTTTGCAAAATAAACCAACCCATCTAAAGAGAGATAGTACACAACATCCTCATCAGCTAAACGCAACTGCATCTCTTCATAAAGCTCTTTCTCATCAGGTCCAAAGGTAAGTACCACTTGGTAACGTTTTGCCAAAAGGGTGTTCTTTATAAGCACTACATACTCATCTAAACTCCAGTTTGCATCACTTGAGCCACCAAATCCAACATGAAACGCAACAACATCTTTAGTGATATCGTTGTTAGCACAAAAAACATCATAAACCTTTTGTGCATCATCAAAATGCAATAATGGCTGAGGGTATGAGAGCTCTATATCACTAAAAAGCTCTTTTGTTAAGGCTAAGTTGTATTCAAACTCTGCCATCTTCACCTCTGAGCGACGCTGTACCACCCTGTGCGTGTAGAAGATTTGTGCGATTTTCGTGGCAGGAGCGATCCTTGTTTTTATCCGTGCTAAAAACTGAGCAAACGCAACGCGGGTGTTGGAAAAGAGTGTTACTGAAGCATCTATGTTGTATGGTTTTAGTTTTGCAGCAAGTGCAAACACTGAAGATTTTCCATCATCAACCACCACCTCATCGATAAAATCACAGCTCTTTGCCAAAGCTTCATTGAGTGGGGCAACAAGGGCTATCACTCTGTTTGAAGGGTTATGATGTTTTAAAACATACATAGAGGGAAGAGAAGTTATAAAATCACCAAGTTTGTCGGTGCGCACTACTAAAATATTCATGAAGTTATTTTAACTTTATATTGCTATAATTCCCCTTATGAATAAACCGTTTCAATGGGATGACTACTCCGACCAACCAGCACAACTCAAAGATAGAGCTTTTAAAAAAAAGATGAGAAAAAAACAGCTCCTCTCACTACTCTTTACATACCTAAGTGGTATGTTATTTTTACCCCTGACTCTTTTTGCTCTGCCTTTTGTCAAACGCAAAGAGATAGATAGTAAAGATTTTTTCTGTATAGGTGTTGATTTTGAGCGAGAAACGCAAGAGACACTCACACTCATAGATGAGCTCAACACATCAAGAGTCTTAGTGCGTTTAAAACTTTGGGAGATGGAGAAGCTTGAACAACTCAGCTCCTTTCTTGAAAAGATACCCCATAAAAAAATCACACTCAAGATTTTACAAGACAGGGAGAACATAGAAGATGCCACTCTGCTTCACACAAATCTAGAACAGATCTTCTCAACTCTTCAAAACAGAGTAGATATCTTTGAGATCGGCTCAACTATCAACCGTGCAAAGTGGGGGTTTTTCTCTGTTGGAGAGTATCTGCATTTTTATAAGGTTGCTTATGATCTGCAACAAACGCAGTTTCAAAATATCACCCTTATTGGGAGTGGTGTGATAGATTTTGAGTACCACTACACATTTCATACCCTTTTTAACCGTGCCAAAATCCACTACAATGGAGTGAGTGCTCTGCTATATGTTGATAGACGTGGTGCACCTGAGAACACACAGCTAGGTTTTACCCTCTCAGACAAAATAGCATGGCTAAGTACCCTGACATGGCTCAGTCCAAAAACAGAGCACAAGCTCCATATCACAGAGACAAACTGGCCCATCACAGCTACAGCTCCCTACGCTCCTACAAGTGAGACCGAGTGTGTCGATGAAGAGAGCTATGCAAACTTTATGCTGCGTTACCATTTTTTGGCATTTGCTTCTCAGCAGGTTGATACACTCTCATGGCATCAGCTCATAGCACCAGGTTATGGACTTATTGACAACAGAGATAGGATAAAAAAACGCACTGCGTTTGAGAGTTACAAGTTTATGGTAGCAACTCTAAGTTCGGCACAGTTTTTACGTCTGGATATCAAACGTGGTTACTACATACTGCAATGTTGGGTAGATGAACAACTTTTACAGATCCACTGGTCACTCAGTGATACCACACTAAAAAACGAAGAGTTTTTTAAAGTTTTTGACAAAAACGGAAACAAACTCACATCTGAGACACTCACTATCTCAGCAGCACCAACCTACATCTATATCACCAAAGCAGTTGGTGAAAAGATAAACTGTATATAAAAAAGGAAACTGTTTGAACTACTCTGCACTCAACTCGTTATATTTTAAAGTCAACCTTATCTTTACAACCCTTCTTGGACTTCTTTTTTTACAGTTTAACCACAACTATGGGCTTTATGACTTTTTCTTTACCTTTTTGGCACTCATCTCTACCATAGCAACTATCTATCTTATCTACTATATACTTTTAAGAGTATTTTTCAGGTTTAAACTGACAAGTTATATCTTCATGGCACTCTTTAGCCTTACAAACCTCATACTGCTTCTTGATTTTGCTATATACAGAGTGTGGAAGTTTCACATCAACGGTATGGTACTTAACATCATCTTCTCACCTGCTGCATACGATAGTCTCTATATGAGTACAACTGCTGCTATTGTTATCATCGTTGCTGTTCTTGCTGTTATCTCCTTTTCAGTTTTTAGCTATAAAAAACTCAAAAACTTGCCACAACATCAACTTCAAAAACAAAACAAAAAATTTAATCTTTTGCTTATTCCTGCACTCTTTCTCATCATAGTTTATGAAAAACTCACTTATGCATTTGCGAACCTACATGCAGACAACTACCTACTAGAGCGTACAAAAGTGATACCACTCTACCAACCACTTACAATGGATAGATTTTTGATGAAACATTTTGGTTTGAAAAAAACAAAAACAGATAAACTCAATCTAAAAATCTCCAAAATAACAAACATCAACTATCCACTCAATCCCATCAAAATAGAAAACTCAAAAAGACCAAATATCTTTATCTTTGGTATAGATGCACTCCGCAGACAATCAATCACCAAAGAGATCACACCCAACATCAAAGCTTTTGCAGATGAAAATATCTGTTTTTGCAACAATATCAGTGGTGGGAACAACACCCGTTTTGGTATGTTTTCTATATTTTATGGTATAAATTCTAGCTATTGGTTTGGATTTTTAAACGCACAAAAAGGCTCAGTTCTTTTTGATGTTCTCAAAGAGCTCTCTTACAATATATCTATCATCTCCAGTGTGACTTTGGAGTGGCCTGAGTTTAGAAAAACTATCTTTAATAATGTACAACCCTCCATAAAAGATGACTTTAAAGCTTCTCATACAAAAAAAGACAAAGATGTAATCAACTATTTTGACAAATGGTTAAACAAACAAGATAAAACAAAACCTCTTTTCTCATTTCTCTGGCTCGATTCTCTCCATGCAGCAGTATACCCAAAAGAGCATCGTATTTTCACACCTGACAATGCACAAAATGACTACCTCACAGTCAATAAGTCTGACAAAGAGGTAAGGTACAACCGATACAAAAACTCTGCACACTTTGTGGATGCACTCTTTGGAGCATTTATCCAAAAGTTAAAAGAGCAAAATCTTTACGAAAACTCAATCATTATCTTACTCTCAGACCATGGAGAGGAGTTTTATGAGCATGGTTTTTTTGGGCACAACAGTGCTTATGATGAGTATCAGGTTGGCTCACCACTCATTTTTCACATACCTGCTAAAGAGTCTCAAAAAATCATCCATATGACATCACACCTAGATATCATCCCAACACTTATGAAACAACTAGGTGTAACCAACCCAACATCAGACTATGCACATGGGGATGATCTCTTTGCACCAAACTATAAAAGAGAGTGCTCCTTTATAGGGAACTGGAATGAAAATGCTCTTGTCTGTAAAAACTATACCATAGCAATCTCAAATATAGTCTCACGCACACTCAATAACAAAGTAAGAGAAACATCAACATACAAAGAGCTGCAAGAGTATGATAAAAACTACCTGAACAAAGAAATACTAAAGGTTCTTAATGAAAACAAACAATTTACAAAGTAGTAGTTATGATGCATAAAAATCAATTTACCCAAATCTTCTCCTACATCTTTTTTGCACTTATTATTATGATGCTCATTCGACTGAGTTTGCTTAACTTTTATCCTGAAGACTTTGCAGACTTAAGCACATCTGAACTTTTTGCATCTCTTTTTATGGGGCTGCGTGTAGATATCATTACGCTTTTTACTTTCTCATCTGTTTTTGTTCTTCTTATGATGTTTATCCCTCAAAGAAAAATTCGCTTACTCCTTGGTCTTGCATGGGGGGTTATTTTTAGTACCATTTTTACTTTAAGCTTTAGTGATGTTCTTTATTTTGATTTTATCCACAGACATATCTCAAATGAGATTTTCAACCTCTCAAATGATATGGATATCATTATAGGAATGGCATTTGGTTCTATGCTTCCTTACACCATAGGTGCAACACTATTTAATGGTTTGTTTTTATATGCTACTTTTAAATTTTTTGCCACCCCATTGCAACATTTTATCAAAGGGAAATATCTGGCACTTTTTTCATTTTTAAGTGTACTTGTTGTCTTTTTAGGCATTAGAAATACCCTCTCAGGTAAAAGCTTTGGAAGTAGCGATGCATTTGCAGTAAACAAGGTCTCTAGTGGAAATCTCGCACTTAATGGTTTTTTCACAATTTATAGAACAGCAAAGTCAACTCAAAAACACAACCTGATGCCACTTCAAAAAGCCATAAAGATCACAAAAGCTGCACAAACAACACAAAATGCACCTTTTAAAGATAAAAACTATCCACTTCTGCGTTCTTACACACAAAAAGATATACCTAAATACAATGTTGTTATAGTGATGCTTGAATCTTTTGGAGCAGAACATCTTGATGGTTTTACCCACTACAAAGAGCTCAATGTAACACCATACTTTAAAAAACTCTCTAATGAGGGGCTCAAATTTACCAACTTTTACTCAAATGGATATCGCTCCATCTTTGGTATTACTTCACTCTTTACAGGGCTTACCATCCCCGCAGGTTCAGAGTATCTTGGTAAAGGCTTGGAACTTTCATCTTTAAGCTACCTTGGTAAAATTGCCAAAGAAAACGGCTACTCTACCCTTTCTATGCAAGCAGCAAATCGTCGCTCTTACAGAGTTGATGCGGTAAGTCACTTGGCTGGATTTGATCAGTTTTATGGTGCAGAAGATATGCCAAATGTAGAAAGTGTTGATGAAGGCAGAGCTCCACTTACTGGTACTTATGACTTTAATATGTTTGATTTTTACCATAAAAAACTCAATACTCTAAAAGAGCCTTTTTTAGGCTTTGCTTTTACAGACTCTACACACTCAGACTTTTACCTTCCAAGTGCAAAGTTTGAAAGATATCCTCATGATAGAAAAAACTATAATGGCTCACTCAATGCCTTTATCTATACAGACAATGCTATAGAACGCTTTATGGAGAGTGTGAAAAAAGAGCCATGGTTTGAGAGAACCATCTTCATCTTTACAGCAGACCATGGAAGTGGTGATGCCCTCAACCCGATAGCAAAAAAATATCGTCCAAATGATAAACATCTTCCATCTATTGAGCATTTTCGTATCCCCCTTATCATCTATGCTCCAAAAATTTTCAAACCCAAAGAGATACAAACACTTGGATGCCATAATGATATATTTCCTACCATAGTAGATATGCTTGGATGGAAGGCAGATATAGCAACAATGGGAAGTTCACTCTTTGATGCAGAAGTTGCAAAACGTTTTGTCTATTTTTATGCAGGTAACCTCATCGGTTTAATCACAGATGATGGTTACTTAAAATACAATTTCAAAAATGTAGTCGAGTTTAGAGGAGATAACAACAAAAAAGAGCAGATAAAAAAGCTACTCTTTGGGGTTGATACAGCTGAAGCTAAACTCTTAGAACAAAATAGGTGGGCACCATGAAAATACTGATTATCCTTCCAAACTGGCTTGGTGATGCCATTATGACAACACCAGCCATTGAGCTTTTAGCACACTACTACCCACAAACTGCCTTTACATTTATAGGAAGTTATGTAAGTATAGAAGCACTCAAACACCACCCCAAATGCATAAACACAGTAGTAGATGAAACGAAAAAAGCATCTTCGAGACTACTTGCAACCTATAAACTTGCAAAAGAGCTGGGGGAGTTTGATATGGTTGTAAACTTTCGTAACCAGATCCATGCTTCACTTCTTTCATATTTCACAGGTACAGTTTTAACACTAGCAAGAAGATCATGGCACTCACAGCTTCTGCTGAGTCATCCAAAAAAAGTAAGCACCCACCAACACCTCGTACTTCAATACATCGAAATAGCTATGCAAAATACAGATGAGTACCAAAATGAAACGCCACCTCTTAGGCTCTACATATCAAAACACAACTTCGACAAACCAACTTTAGGGATAAACGCAGGAGCAACGTATGGAAGTGCGAAGCGTTGGTACCCTGAGCGTTTTGCCCAAGTGGCAGCTGCATTTAGCGAGAAATACGACATCATCATCTTTGGTGGACCAAATGAGGTAGAGATGGCAGCAGATATACAAAACTCTTTAGAAAAACTCAACATCAGCAACTTCACCAACCTTGCAGGAAAAACCTCAGTAGAGGAGCTATGCAGCCATGTTGGAGGGTGTTCTTTGTTTATCACAAATGATAGTGGTCCTATGCATATTGCAGCAGCATATCAGGTACCAACAGTGGCTATCTTTGGACCCACAAAACATAAAGAGACATCACAATGGATGAATGAAAAAAGTGTGATTGTAAGGCACGATATGGAGTGTGCTCCATGTATGAAGCGAGAGTGTCCACTCAAACACCATGAGTGCATGAAAGGTATTACAGCTTCTGAGGTGATTGAAGCTGTAAAATCTATACTTTAGAAACTAAACTTAAATCCTACATACCATGATTGGTTATAGGTAAAATCAAAGTTCTCAAAATCAGTATCGAGCTTTCTGTATCCTAATGTCAATTTAGCATTTTCTATTAATTCTACATCAATACTTAGACGTGTCTCAAAAAAATCATCAGCATCATTAAAAGCTAAAACTGATGGTGCATAGTAAACTGCTGCATTAATATAAAATGGAATAAATTCTCTGGTATTTATTACATAAGAACCCTCTACACCTAAAGGTATGGATGAATAATTTTTTGTATAATTAAATTTACCACCAAGACCAAGTTTGAAGTTTGAATTCCCAACTTCTTTCATCATCAAAAAACTAGCTTCATAATATGGATCTAAATCTGCATTATCATTATCAGAATTTTCGTCATCAGCTTTTAAAAATTTCAAGCCAACAAACATTGTATCTGGTTCAACAGCATCATTAAACTGTCCCATATCAAACTGAGCATTCAGCTCCAAATCTTTATCATTAATATTTATTTCCATTGTGTGTAATGCAAACAGTGAAGCAGTTGTTATACTTAGTAAACCAAGCTTTTTTAACATAATTGTCCTTGAATTTTTTGAATTGTTTTTGTTGTGCTTTTGCCATCGACAAAATCAACAAGTTTTAACTCACTAGCAAATTCTGTTCCGACAACTGCCTTACCTTCGTAATCTCCACCCTTTACAAGCACATCAGGCTTTATCATTTTAATCAGCTCATAAGGAGTATCATCCTCAAATGGTACTACAAAATCAACTGCCTCTAGTGCAGCTAAGAGGTAGGCTCTATCTTCTGCAATATTTACAGGACGGCTAGGACCTTTTAGGCGTGATACCGAAGCATCAGAGTTTAGCCCAACAATCAAGATATCTCCAAAACTTTTTGCAATTTGAAGATATTTTACATGTCCAACATGCAAGATATCAAAACATCCGTTTGTAAAAACCACCCTTTTCCCCATCTCTTTAGAGCGTTTTACAATCGCATCAATCTCATCAAAACTCTTTATATGAGCATCAGAGGTACTTTTATGCAAACTAGCTTCATACTCCTCTATCTCATCCAAAGTAACTGTAGCACTCCCTATTTTACCTACAACCACACCAGCAGCAAGATTGGCAAATGCAGCAGTCTCTTGTAAAGTTTTGCCAACACTAAGAGCAAACGCAATAGAAGCTATCACAGTATCTCCTGCTCCTGTAACATCAAACACCTCTTTGGCAACTGTTGGGAATATCTCTACCTCTTTATCAAGTGTTGCTATCCCATCTTCTGAGAGTGTGATAAGCGAGATACCTAACTCACACTCTTTTTTCAACTTCTCCAAAGCCAAACGCAGTGAAGAGTTATCTACTATCTCTATGCCCGTAGCTAAGATAGCCTCTTTTTTATTTGGTGTTAAAAGGTAAGCTCCTTTATACTTGGAAAAATCACTCCCTTTTGGATCAACAAGTACTCGTATATTATGTGCTTTTGCCAAAGAGATAATCTCTTGACACAACTCATCACGAAGCACACCTTTACCATAGTCTGAGAGTATCACCATATCAAATGCAGCTATATTTGTTTGCAGTACTTGTAGTAATTTCTCTTGAGAAGAGAGTAAGATATTTTCTTTACTCTCTTTATCATAACGCAGTATCTGCTGACTTACTGCAATAATTCGTGATTTTTTTGATGTTTTACGCCCCTCTTGAGTGATGATATTTGAGCTATCTACATCTATATCTTTAAGCATAGCCAAGAGTTCGCGACCGTTCTCATCATCACCTATAACACTTGCAACACTCACCTTCGCACCAAGTGTTTTAAGATTGTTTATAACATTTCCAGCACCACCAAGCACACTTGTCTCACGAGCTATATCTACCACCTGCACGGGTGCTTCAGGGCTTATGCGCTCACAACTCCCCCATAAGTAGTGGTCTATCATTAAATCCCCAACAACAAGGATATTAGGCTGTTTCTCTCTAAAACTTTGCATCTATTTTTTCACTTCACTCTCATAGATTCTTCTAATCTCATCTACATAGGCTTTAATCCCATCTTCCATCTCAAACGCAGGTGCATACCCTAAAGCCTCCTTTGTCTCTGATATATCTGCTTCAGTATGAAACTGATAAGAACCCACAAACGGATTTGGGATATATTCACACTCCAAAGATGTTCCAAGCTCATACTGTAAAATATCTACTATATCTTGAAAACTTCTAGCTTTTCCTGTCCCTACATTGTAGATACCACTCTGTTTTGGATCCATCGCTTTGATATTTGCCTGAATGATATCTTCTATATATATAAAGTCACGAAGTATCTTGTCACTTCCCTCAAAAAGGCGAGGATTTTTCCCTGCAAGTATCTGGTGTCCAAACTGAAGTACCATTGATGCAGTTGTGTTTTTAAAATACTCCCTTGCACCATACACATTAAAATAACGCAGTCCAACAATTGAGATATCTGCATCTTGCATATATTCACGGCTTAGATGATCCATTGAGAGTTTAGAAAATCCATACACATTGTTTGGCTCTTCAGAGCCAACTCTCTGTGGTGATAATGCATTGCCATAAGTTGCAGCAGAGGAAGCATAGATCATATTTGCACCATGTCTTAGTGCAAGTTCCAAAAGGTCTTTATAAGCATTGACATTTGTTTTTATCATCAGATCTTGTTCTTGAACTGTAGTATCACTGATAGCTGCTTCATGGAAAATATAATCAAACTGATAATTCATCTCTAGATCAAGTAACAACTCCTTGTCATTAATATCTCCACTAATAATCTCTCCGCGAAAACCTAGAAGATTTTTAAAATGACCAAAAGATTTTAAATTACCATTGCTAAATGTCTCACCACTTCTAAAGCTATCAAGAACAACCACTTTTGCTCTAGGATGATTCTTTTGGAAATAAAATGCGAGGTTACTCCCAATAAATCCTGCTCCACCTGTTATCAGGATGGTTTTACCTGCTAAATCTTCGTCAATGTATCTCATCTTCACACCTGTATCTAATAAATTTAATAAAATAATACCTTTAAATTCATTAACAAGTATTTAAGACACAAAGCATTATAATGTAGGTGAAATTTCAAATTAAGGAAAAAAAATGAAAAAATTAGCAATCGCTTCAATCGCTGCTTTAACTGTAGCTTCTACTCTTATGGCTGGTGTTCCAGGTTCATGTGTTGGGTGTCATGGTAAAGATGGTTCAAAAAACACTATGGTTAAACAATCTAAACCAAATACTATGAAAAAAGCTGACATCGTTGCTGCACTAAATGGTTATAAAGCTGGTACTCAAAATACTTATGGTAAAGGTATGATGATGAAAAACTTTGCTAAAAACCTTTCTGATGCTCAAATTCAAGACATCGCTAATACTTGGGGTAAATAAGAATTTATTTACTTTGAATTGCCTTTATGGCAATTCTCCAAACTACTCAGGCTTATAAGCTTTCTTTAGTTCTTCCTTTTTTCTTTGTGCATTCACTGCATCGTTTAGATCATCTTCATTATCAAATTTAGCAGCATTCAGAAACTTCTCTTCATCATCAAATTGACCATTTTTCAAAGCCCATAAAAACGCAAAAAGAGCCACTGCGCCCAAAAAAATAGATGCCCCAAGCATCATTGCAATTACCCAACTATCCATTATTGTTTACTCCATTTATATCTTATTCTCATTGAGTTGCCAACAACAAGAAGTGAACTAACACTCATCGAAATTGCAGCAACCAAAGGTATCACATATCCAGCCATTGCTAAAGGTATTGTAATAGCATTGTAAACTAACGATATTCCAAGATTTTGTTTAATAAGAGCAAAGGTTGTTTTTGAGATTTTAAATGCATCGAGCAAAGAAACTAAAGAATCGTGCAATAAAACAACATCTCCAACATCTACAGCAATATCACTCCCGCTTCCCATCACAATACCTATATGTGCTTTTGCTAAAGCCAAAATATCATTAACACCATCACCAACCATAACAACTGTTTTACCTTCATTATGTAGTCTTTCTATGTAATTTGCTTTTTCTTCTGGTGTTTGTTGTGCAAAAACCTTTACAATACCGACTTCATCAGCAATATTTTTTGCTACCCTTTGATTATCTCCTGTAAGCATTACAACATCGATACCTTGCTTCTTTAAACCGTCAACAAGTTCTTGTGCACCATCTTTTATTGTATCTTTGAGTTCATATTTTGCAACAAGTTGACCATTAATAGCAAAATAAAAAAGACTATTTGTACTATTGGAAGCTGCTATTTCAATGCCATGTGCTTTCATAAGTTTTTCATTGCCACCTAAAAGCTCAAAGCCACCTATAGTCGCTTTAATACCCTGAGATGCTATTTGTTCGTATGTATCATGCACATAAGATTGAAAATGCTCCTCATAGATATAATCTTTAATACCAATAGAAACTGGATGTTTAGATCCACTAGCAAGTGCATATAAAAGATTTCTATCAAAATTAGTCTTTGCTTCTTCATTTATAACTCTTGGTTTCCCCTCTGTTAAAGTACCAGTTTTGTCTAATACTAAAACATCACAACTTGCCATAGTTTCTAACTGAGCTGCTTCCTTAAACAAAATACCTCTTTGTGCACCCAAACTTAGTCCAACTAATGTAGCTACCGGTGTTGCAAGTGCTAAAGCACAAGGACAAGCAATGACAATAACAGAGATCCCAACCATAAAAGCTGTATCAAAACTATGTGGCCATAACCACCAACCTATAAATGTGCCTATTGCCAAAACTAAAATTACTGTCGAAAAATATTCTGAAAGTTTATTTGCCATCTGTTCAATACGTGGTTTTTTATTGATAGCACTCTCAAGAAGCTGTACTAGATTTGATAATGTAGAGTGCTCATAGTCTTTCGTTGCCATAAATTCAATATCAGCATCAATACTTGTAGTACCGCTTACTACACTTTGACCTACTGTTTTAAATACAGGATCACTCTCACCTGTTAAATTTGATTCATCAAAAGTACCAGATCCTTTTGTAATCTCACCATCAAGAAGTACTTTTTCTCCTGATGAAACAACCACGATATCACCCACAACAACATCATGTAACTTTGAAGATACAATTTTACCATCTCTAATAATATTTACTTCACTTGGAATATGTTTTCCAATTACATCAAGAGTATCAGCCGCATTTTTTTTACTCAAAACTTCTAAAAATTTTCCAATCAATACAAAAGTGATAATCATACTCACAGAGTCAAAATAAGCTTCACCATTCTCAATAATTGTAATGTATATAGAATATATATATGTTAGTAAAGCACCTGTAGCTACTAAAATATCCATATTTACAACTTTATTTTTCAAACCATAATATGCACCACGGAAAAAAATCCATCCACTATAAAACAATACAGGTGTAGCTAAAACTCCCTCTGCTACATTTAAAATTGTTTTAATATCTTGTGTAATTCCTGTAAAATATCCTGCATATTGAGCTACAGCAATCCACATAATATTCATTGTTGCAAAAATTGCAACAGACATACGTAGATAATAATCTTTTCTTTCTCTATTTGCATGTGCTTCTTGTAAAGAAGCATCGTATGGATAAGCATTGTAACCAATAGCTCTTATCATATCTATAATTTGTGAAAGCTTAACAACATTATCTGCCCATATTATATGAGCTTTATTATTAGTGAAGTTTATATTTGCTTCAATAACTCCATCCATTTTATGAAGTGCTTTTTCATTTAACCAAACACACGCTGAGCAGTGTATTCCTTCAATAATTAAAGAAACTTCATAAAAGCCATCATTGTTAATTTTTACAAATTTATCATAAAATGCAGCTGCATCAAAATTAGATGAATCTTCATATTGTTGTGTTGGTGGAGCAAGTTTTACACCACTAGCCTTATCATAAAAACTATCTAATCCCTCTTCTGAGAGTAGGTGAAAAACTCCCTGACAACCATTACAACAAAAATAATGCCCATCATCCTCGATCATTACTTCTTTGCTAAACTCCAAATGACAATGGTCACATACTATTTTTTCAGACAACTTCAAACTTCCCTAATGATCTATTTTTTACAATTTTATCCCAAGGCATAACCATACCATTCATGCAAATATAAACACCTTGTTTTTCCGATCCTTCTAAAAATCCAATCGCCATACCAAGATTAAAACTTGCCTCTGACTTATCTATCTCATACGGCTTCATTGCACCTGTCAGCACTATTAATCTATCATCAAAAATTTCAGATAAAAACTCTGCAGTTATATCAATAGTATCCGTTCCATGAACAAGCAAAAAATTTCTCTCTTCAGAGTGAAAAATAATATCAGCTATCATTTTTCTATCATCACTATCCATCTCTAAAGAATCTTTATACACTACGCCTGCAAGATTATATGCCCCATTTGTATGTGACATGATTTCATCAATAACTTTGTTATCATATGGAACTTCAAGCTCACCATTTTTTGAATTGTATCTTTTATTAAAGGTACCGCCACAATTTAAAATCAACATCTATTATTTCCAAATCTCATCTAATTTTTTTACTATTTTATCTGCTTTTGAACTTACAATACTACCATCTTCACAAAATAAAAAACTCTTTTTCAATCCTGCATTTAAGCCAGCTTCAATATCTCTTTCTTTATCACCTATTATTATAGACTTTTGAAGATCAATATTAAACTCTTTAGCTGCTTCTAAAAGCATACCTGGCTTTGGTTTACGACATTTACATGCACCTGAGATATCAGGATGATGAGGACAGCAATAAGTTTTCTCAATCATCACACCATTATCTTTAAATGATTGCTCCATCCATAAACTTAATTTTAAAAAATCCTCTTTTGTGTAATACCCTCTTGCTATACCCGATTGATTTGTAACAACAAAGATTTTATAACCTTTATTCTGATAAAAAGAGCAAAGTTCAAAAATTCCATCTATAAATTCAAAATCTTCAATTTTATATAGGTAATGCTTCTCAACATTTATCACACCATCACGATCAAGAAAAAGAGCTTTTTGCATCAACTATTTACTCACTCCATCAGCAAAAATCTCTTTTTCAATAATATCACAAATAATATGACCAACTAAGATATGAGATTCTTGAATTCGTGGAGTGGAATTTGATGGTATAACAATAGCAATATCTGCCATTTTAGCCATCTCTCCGCCATCACGACCAACTAAAGCGACACAGAGTATCCCTTTTTTCTTCGCAGATTCGAAAGCATTGATTATATTTTTTGAATTTCCAGATGTAGAGATACCAATAAAAATATCACCATCCTGACCCATTCCTTCGATTTGACGAGAAAAAACATAATCGTATCCATAATCATTACCAATTGCTGTAAGATTTGAAGTGTCCGTAGTAAGTGCTAAAGAAGGGATTGATGGTCTATCAAACCCATATCGTCCAACAAGTTCTGCTGCAATATGCTGTGCATCTGCAGCACTCCCACCATTACCTGCTAAAATTGTTTTCTTATCACTTCTATAAAGTTCTACACATTTTTTAGCTACTTGTTCTATTGCGGTTAACACTGTTTCATTTTCGTATAGTGCCTGTTTTGTTTCAAAAGATTTTTTGATCTGATCTTTAATATATGATTTCATAAAATATCCATTAGAATAATATATGAAATGATATCATAGAAGAGGTTATAAACAAGTAAATAAAGATAAAAATTAAAGTAATAATCGAAGAAAAGAAGAGAAAGTCAAATCTGATTTAAACTAGGCAGCGACCTACATTCCCACAAGTGAAACCTGCAGTATTATCAGCGATG
>Ga0256837_1001498_pt1 | contig 16019 bp, 15 predicted proteins | sample 4562384metaG_FD_185976 | JGI IMG/M metagenome (GOLD analysis project Ga0256837, IMG submission 185976) | Hydrothermal vent microbial communities from Guaymas Basin, Mexico - 4561-384 | ecosystem: Environmental > Aquatic > Marine > Hydrothermal vents | place: Mexico: Guaymas Basin | collected...
GAACTCTCTTGGATTTTGTTGTCGAAAAAGTTTTGTTTTTCCTGAATAAGAGATGGTGTTTGTAGCACGTAGTTTATGAAAGAGTGGTCGTATATGGGATGTTTGGAGTGCTTTGTTTAAAATAGCAGTATGGGAATAACCACTTTTGACATTGTCATCAATCCCAAGGGATATAAAATATTGCTCTGTTTGTAATTGATGTGCAAAAGGTGTGAATGAGTTACGTGCTAAAAGAGTATAAATATAAAATCCAAGATGTGTATGTTTGGTAAAAAGAAGAGGTTTTATATCTTCATATTTATAAAAAGAATATACTTTAATGCCATTTGGAAGTGTTCTTTCGTAAAGAGAGGGTTGTAAAAAAGTTTTTTGGCAATGTGTGCAAATATGCAAGAGTGAAAAACTCTCACATAACAGGCACTTCATCGTTGCGTGTTAGTCCATTTTTAACACAGACATAAAGGCTTCTTGCGGAAGTTGTACTTTCCCTATCGCTTTCATACGTTTTTTACCAGCTTTTTGTTTCTCTAAAAGTTTTCGTTTACGGGTAATATCACCACCATAACATTTGGCAGTTACATTTTTTCCCATAGATTTAACAGTTTCACGCGCAATAATCTGGTTGCCAAGTGAAGCCTGTACAGCAACTTCAAAAAGTTGTCTTGGGATAATCTCTTTCATATTTTTAACAAGAGCACGCCCCCTGCTTACTGCTGCACTACGAGGGACAATGATACTGAGTGCATCAACCACTTCACCAGCAACACGTACATCAAGTTTTACCAAATCACCCTGTTTAAATCCGCTAGGTTCATAGTCAAAACTTGCATACCCTTTGGAGATTGATTTGAGTTTGTCGTAAAAATCTACAACAATCTCATTCATTGGAAGTTCATACTCAAGCATAACACGCTCTTCGTTAAGATATGTCATTTTACTTTGAATACCACGTTTAGATACTAAAAGATTCATAATATTTCCAAGAAATTCACTTGGTGTAATCACGGTTGCTTTGACATAAGGTTCTTCAATGCGTTCTATCTTTTGTACTTCAGGGAGTTCACTCGGATTTTGTACTTCAACCATTGTACCATCTGTTAAATATACATGATAGACAACAGAAGGTGCGGTTGCGATAAGATCAAGTCCAAATTCTCTCTCTAAACGCTCTTTGACCACTTCCATATGAAGCATTCCCAAAAATCCAACTCTGAAACCAAAACCAAGTGCTATGGATGTTTCAGGTTCATAGGAGAGTGAAGAATCATTGAGTTTAAGCTTTTCAAGTGCTTCACGTAGATCTTCAAATTTGTCTGTATCTATGGGATAGAGACCTGCAAATACAAAAGGTTTTGCAGGTTCATACTCACCAACTGGCTCAGCACAAGGATTTTTAGCATCTGTAATAGTATCACCAACATTAACAACACTCACCTCTTTAAGACCAAGAACGACAATGCCAATCTCTCCACTTTTAATCGCTTGTGTTTTAATCTTTTTGAGTGGGTGTGGATACATAAGATCTAGCACTTGATGCTCTTCGTTATTACTCATAAGTTTGATAGTTTGATTTTTCTTTATCTCTCCATCAAAAACACGCACAAGTGCCAATGCTCCAAGATACTGGTCAAACCAAGAATCATAAATGATGGCTTTTGTCGGGGCAGCAGGATCACCCTGAGGTTCTGGAACTCTCTCTACAATCGCATCGATAAGCTCACGAATCCCAACACCCGTTTTTGCACTCACTAACACGGCATCTGTTGCATCAATCCCAATAGAAGTTTCTATCTCTTCTGCAACCCTTTCAGGTTCTGCTGCTGGGAGGTCGATTTTATTAATAACAGGGATAAGCTCCAAATCATTATCAAGCGCCAAATAAACATTTGCAATAGTTTGTGCTTCAACACCCTGTGCAGCATCCACAATCAAAAGAGCACCATCACTAGAAGCGAGTGATTTACTCACTTCGTATGAAAAGTCAACGTGGCCTGGAGTGTCGATGAGATTGAGGATGTAGTGCTCGCCATCTTTGACATAATCAAGACGAACCGATTGTGCTTTAATGGTGATACCACGCTCTTGTTCTATATCCATAGTATCCATCATTTGGCTACTCATTTCACGCTCACTTACAGAACCACACTCTTGTATGATTCTATCAGCGAGTGTTGATTTGCCATGGTCGATATGCGCTATGATAGAAAAGTTTCTAATGTTTTTCAAATTGTTCCTCTTTTTATGCAAATAATGAATTTACACTTTCATTGTGGTAAACACGACGGATAACCTCTGCAAACAGAGGTGCTACTGTGAGTATTTTAATCTTTTTACACGGTTTTGATTCAAGTGTATTGGTGATGATGAGTTCATCAAGTTCACCATTTTCAAGGTTTTCATAAGCTTTTCCACTGAGTACTCCATGAGTAGCACATGCCATAACGCTTGTTGCACCGTTATTTTTAAGTGCCGTTGCCGCTTTTACCATTGTACCAGCAGTATCGACCATATCATCTATCATAATGACATCATGACCTGCAACATCACCGATGATATTCATCACTTCACTCTCATTTGCTTTTTCACGACGTTTATCAACGATAACCATCTCAAGACCCATTCTTTTTGCAAAGTAACGTGCACGGGCAACACCTCCTATATCTGGAGAAGCGATGATAGGATTTTTGAGGTTTTTACTTTTGATATACTGCTCAAACGTGATACTTCCATAAAGGTTATCAACTGGAATATCAAAAAATCCTTGAATTTGTCCAGCATGAAGATCAATGGTTACAACTCTGTCAATACCTGCTGTTTCATAAAGATTTGCAACAAGTTTTGCAGTAATAGGCACACGAGGTGCTGCTTTTCTGTCTTGTCTTGCATACCCATAGTAAGGAACAACTGCTGTAATGCTTTGTGCACTTGAGCGTTTTAGTGCATCTGTCATAATTAAAAGTTCCATCAGGTTGTCATTGGATGGTGCTCCTGTTGATTGAACTATGAATACGTCACGACCACGTACACTCTCTGCTATTTGAACAGAGATTTCACCGTCACTAAATTTTTTCACATCAGCTTTTGCCAATGGTACATCTAAAATACTACAAATCTCTTTTGCAAAATCAACACTGGCACTTCCAGCAAAAATCTTATAACCACGCATTGGTATTCCTTAATATGGAGAAATAATGGTGAAAGTATAGTATAAGAGTGCTGAAAAACTACTTTTTATAGATAGATTTACTCTTTTTAAAAATATTTTGTTGTTTTTAAAAAGAGTAGAGGGATTTATTGTTGACAGTGTTGACAGATACCAGTAAGAACGAGATTGGTTTTTTGTACGTTAAAGCGAGTATGTTGCGAAACCTCTTCCAAACAACTTGAGAGATTGATTGTAATATCTTCTACAGCACCACACTTATCACAAACAAGATGGGAATGAGCTTCTTTTGTAAGCTCATAGACAGACTTTGCGTGAGGGATTTTTACCTCTTGTATAAAAGAAGCATCCATCATAATGTTGATGTTTTTATAGATAGTAGCGAGTGAAATAGAGTTAAATTTTTGTTTAAGTCTATCGTACAGGTTATCAATAGTAATATGCCCATCTGTATGCAGAGCATTAGCTATCTCGATACGTTGTGGAGTTGCTTTTAGATTATGTGCTCTTAATATTTCTGTATAATTATTCATAGTGCAATTATACACTATTTTTTTAAAAAAAATGTCAAATAAGTTTTTGTAATCTAATTAAGGTGGAAAATAGAATGGAACTTTTATCAATATGACTTGTTTTCATTTTTAGTTCACTCTCTAGTAAAAGTTGATGAAGTGCATAATAAACCTGAGGCTTTATTTTGATAGAGAGTGCTGCTTTTTGTTGGAGGATATGTTTTGGTGGATTGTAGCCCAAAATTTCAATGGCGTTTGGTGCTCCGTTTATACGAATATAGATGTTGAACATATACAGTTGTGTAATATATGCAGTTATCGCACTGATGATTCGAATCTCATCCTCTCCATGTTCAAGAATATTTTGTATATCTGCGGTAAAATCTTTTTTAGCAAGTAATTTTTCAATAAAAGTATCTAAATTGACTTCACTGAGTCCAAAAACAAGATTATCAACATCTTTTGTTGTAATCTCTCTGTCAAACACTTTAAACTTTTCTATCTCGTTAACACAGAGTGCTACATCTCCATTGTGGATATTAAGCAGATGTGTCAGTGTGTAACGATCAATGTTTACTCCTTCTTGTGAAGCTGTCTGTGCAAGGATATTTTGTGCTTCATAAGCTTTAGGGTGGTAAAAACGTACACTCATAGTGTTGAATTTGGCAAATGCTTTTTTGTTGTTATAGGTTCTATGGTCACTTCCGTAGTAAGCATAAACAAAAATATTGTCAGGGTTCTTTTCACAAAGACCAAGGAGAGTGTCAAGCTCTTTTTTGGGTACTTTCTTTTCTGTTTTTATGATGAGGATATTTCTATCACCAAAGAGTGAAGCCTGAGACAGATGTGCTTTTGCAGAAGCAAAATTGTACTCATCATGGTAGAATGTAAGAATATTGGCATCATCTATATTGGTGAGTAACTTGGTGTACATATCGATGAGAAAACTGCTTTCTCCAAAGAAAACAAAACTGTTGCTTACGGTTTTGTTTTGAATATGTTTATCCAACTCACTTTTATACATCAACCTTCCCTGTTATGGCAGCATATATTTTGGCACGTGGAATATCGACACGCTCTATTTTGACAATGACATCTTCAAAAAGTACTGCATCACTACTGTTGGTAATAAGAAGTCGAGCACCGAGTATCTCATCATGGAGTTCAGCTTTGAGTTCACTCTCTGTTGAGGTGATGCGGGCTTGAAACTCTTTTCCTATGTTTTGGTTTGCCCAACGTGCATATTTGCGAGCCATAAACTCCACCTCGATGATGCTGGCTTCTCGCTCTTTTTCACTGATTTGGATAGTGAGGGATTCTATATTTCGTAAAACATAAGAACCCTCTTGCGTGTCTCCTGCATTGATTGCTTTTAAGAGTCTGTGAACGATTAAGTCGCTATAGCGTCGAATAGGGGAGGTGAAATGGGTATATTCCTCAAATCCAAGTCCAAAGTGTCCTGAGTTTAGCGGCGCATAGCGTGCTTGCATCTGTGATTGGATTATGAGTGTGTCAACTTCACTCTCCAAGCCCATCTCTCTTGCTTGTTTTTGAATGGCAGTAATGGTCTCTTTAATGGTTGGTTTGATATCTATCTGCATACCAATACCTGCTAACTCTTGATAGAGAGTTTGGAGTTTTGCCTGAGATGGTGGTTCATGGATTCTAAAGACACCTCTGTCAAACCGTTTTGCAGCTTCTTTGTTCGCTAAAAGCATACAATCTTCTATAAGTGCATGGGAAGGAGTTTCTTCAGCGAGTGTTGTTGCTACAAGGTTTTGCTCATCATCGAGTTGCATCTCAATTTCACTAGAGCGAAAATCAAAGCCGATTTTGAGGCGTTTTTCTCTGAGTCTGTCAGTGATAACACGCAACTGTGTCAAGGATTGGAAAATAATCTCCTCCTCTTGCGTGTTGGGATGAAGTTTGCCCTCAAAAAATCTGTCTATCTCTTCATAGTTAAAACGTCTTTTGGAATGGATAAGTGCTTCATACACCTCAGAGTGTTCTACCTCAAGTGTTTCAAGATTGAGTTTCATCTCAAAAACATAGGAGAGTCTGTCAACATGAGGTTGCAGGGAACAGAGTGTTTCACTAAGCTCACGTGGAAGCATAGGGATGGAGCGATGCGGTAGGTAGATAGAAAAACTTCTGTATATAGCTTCGTTGTCTATAGCTCCAAAAGGCTTGACATATTCGCTCACATCAGCAATGGCAACATAAAGGGTTGCGTGTTCATTATCCCAGTAGATGGCATCATCGAAATCTTTTGCAGTCACAGGATCGATGGTGCAAAATGGAAGATGGCGCAAATCTTTGCGTTTTGGATATTTTGCAGCATCTACAGGTGGAAAGCTTCGTGCAATCTCCAAAACATCCTCTTCAAACTCATCGTGTTTATTGAATTTTGCAAGGACTATCTTTTCATCAACTTTTGGATCATCTATATTGCCAAGATACTCCATAACTCTGTTTTCAAGATTATCAACTTTAAAAAGATCACCTTTTTTGTATTTTTCTAGTTCGTTTCGTGTGAGTTCTGCACCGACAGGATAGTCATTTTTTAAATCAACCAAAGATTTATGCCCATCTTTTTCGATAATATAGGCAACAGAAAAACTCTGTTCATGTCCTACTATCTCCATAATGGTCGCACTTGGTGTTCCACGCTTACCTAAAAGGCGTTTGGCAATGATAAGATCACCCTCTTGTGCAGTGCCCACCTCCTCAATATAAAGGTCTTTGATATTTTCACCAATTACATGAAGATATGCTGTCTCTTTTTGTACAAGACCCAATGTTCCAGCACGATATTTGGAATGAAATTTATATATGTCATTTTTTTTCGTAAGGTATTTTTTTGCAAGCCACTCTTGGACAAAAGGTAGTTCTGTGGATTGGATATCTTGCTCACTCAATCCATGAGTGAGTCTTATAAGTAGTGATTTCAAGTAGCGTTTTATCTCATAGTTTCTATAGCTTTATCGAAGCTTTCCATATCAAGTTTATATGCTTCGATCAGTTCTTTTGCTTCTGCAACACTTTCATCTGTGATTTGTCCATTTAGTGCAACAGTTACTCTGACAACATGTAAAATTTTAGCAGCACGTTGGTTGTCTTCTGTTTTGGCACTTTCAGGGCTAAGACAGTTGCCTATTACATCCACTAATGAATCTTCAAATTTCCAATGTTTAAAAATAGTGGCACTTACCTCTGGAGTATCTGTTCCTACAATCTCTCTTTCAGCAGCTTCAACATTGGAGAGATCTTCTAAAGCAGCTTGGAATTCATCTTCTTGCTTGTCAGCTATGATTTGTTGCGCAATAAGTACCTTACCTATTTCAACAAGAAAAGCAGCAGGTGATAAAACACCCATTAGTTTGTTTTCTTTACGTAAGCACCATGCAGTTGTGAGAGCGTGTTGTTTTTTAGAAAGTTCTGAAAAGGTCTCATTTGAAATCCCATAAGGGCTAAGATCAAGCGGAAAGCTCTTTTTTACAATAGAAGCAAGCGCAAATCCGCGAACGGTTCCCATTCCAAAAAGACCAACAGCTTGGCTGATGGCGTTAATCTCTCTTGAAAAACCGTAAAGTGGAGAATTTGCCGCTTTTAAAATATCTGCGGTAAGAAGAGGATCTTTTTCAAGAATTTTTACCATATCATTAAATGTAGAGTCTGGATCTTGATATACAGCTTCTATCTGCATAACAGATTCAGGAAGTGGTGGGAGCTGTTTTATTTTTTTAAGTATCTCTTCAGTCATTTTATTCTCTCTTATATTTTAATTATTATTGTCATAATTATATTATTTGTAGATAAATTCATACTGAATATTTACAAAAAGCTGATATTATTTTTTTACAAAATGAAAATAAGGGGATTTAAATGACAAGAGAAGCTATGTTAAAGCAGCTCGGATACACACCAAATGAAGCTTTGGAACAACAACTCGAAGCTATCGAAAAAAATACAAAAGATTATGAAAAAATTCAAAAACATATATTAGATTTGCATGATCATTTAAAAGTAAATAACGGATATGTTGCACTTTCAAATTCAAAAGAGTATTTTAAAATAAAAATAGAATCACCAACCCCAGAGCTTGCACAAGAAGCACATGAAAAAGTGAAACATTTTGGTGAAAAATTCAAAGTGACTCTTGAAAAACTTCCAAACAAAGATACCTATTACATCATAGGATACCACCACTAACTTGATGAAAGAACCGATGAGTATAGAAGGGTATGATAAACTTGTAGAGGAGTTTAAATACCTTTTAGAAAAAGAGAAACCCAAAGTGGCGCATGAAAAACTTGTTGCTGCTGCTTTGGGTGACAGAAGTGAAAATGCTGATTATCAAGCAGCAAAAGAAAAACTCCGATTTATTGATAAACGCCTTTTTTACCTCAATAAAATGATACAAAATGCCCAAGTAATTGATCCTTCATTGCATGAGCATAAACGGGTATCTTTTGGCTCAACAGTTACACTACTAAACCTAGATACAGATGAAGAGGAAATATATACACTGTGTGGTGTTTTGGAGAGTGAAATTGAAAACGGACTCATCTCTATCCATTCACCTTTGGCAAAAGCTATGTTAGGAAAAGAGGTTGGGGATGATTTCAAAATCAAACTTCCAAATGGTACCAAAGAGTATGAGATTGAAAATATTGAATATAAAAATATCTACTCTTTAAAGAAAAATATTCGTACAAAAAGTGACTATGCTTTTCATTAATTTTCTTTTTTTAAAACTTCTAAAACTACTTTTGTTTTAAATTTTGAACTATAAACTGTTCACTTTCTACTCATCTCTTTACCCTCTCTTTTGCTGTCTAATTTTATCATGTTTAGGAATTAGACTTTAGAAAATGTTGTTTAATTTTTCTGGGGTAGTATAATTCTTGGTAGAATAGCACTAGCAATAATGCCAATAACTACGATTACAAAAACGAGTTCAAGTAGAGTAAATGCTTTTTTCATAGTTTTATCCATTTAAATAGTAATTAATAGAGTAACGCATATCATCATCAAGGTTATCCATGGAACTCAGCATCCAGCGTAAATATCCTGCATCTTCCTGTGCTACCTCTTGAAGTGATTTTCCCTTATGTTTGCCAAAACGAAATGTTTTAACCAAAATAGGGGTGTTTGTTAAGTCTACCATCTTCTCCACAGGATTCTCTTCAGGGTATTTTGCCTGTACTGCCTCTTTGAGTTTGGTAAGAAAAAGTTTTAAAACCAAAACATCCCCTATGGCATCGTGAGCTTTGACTTCAATACCAAGTTTTTTAGCTTCATCCTCTTCATATTTATAAAGTCCCATTTTGTAGCGGAAATACTGAAGTCTGTGTGCTTCCTCCTCTTCAAAAATGTGTTTGGCAACACGCAAGGTGTCTATCACTTTCATCTGCACATCAAAACCCTCTTTTTCAAGCATTTTTAGGTCAAAAGGGGCATTGTGGATAATCATATAGTTCTCTTGCGTGTTAAGTTCACAAAGACGTTTATATGCTGCTGTTTCTTGACATAACGGTTTGTTCTCAATCATATCTGGAGTGATCCCATGCACCTCCATCGCTCCAAATTTGATGTCGATATCTGTAGAGCAAAACTCATTGTGCACCTCTATCTCTTTTGCTCCTAAAACCATATAGCCTAGCTGAATCACTCTGTCGGCTTCTTCTGTTCCTGTTGTTTCTGTATCTAAAATAATATACTTTGCCATCAATGCTCTTTATCTTTTACTTTGAAAATGGACATCAAAACTTAGTGTTGTATTGGCGCCGATTTCAAGTGTAAATGTAGCTAAATTTCCCTTAGTAAAACGAAAACTTCTCTGGGTTTGTATTTTAGAGCCTTTGTTTTTGTTAAACGGTATAAGGAGTGTAACAGTTTTTTGCTTATCTGAGTTGTTGGTGATGGTATATCTTATATCTGCAAAGATATAGTGATCATTTTTATCTCTTTTAAGAAGCGTTTGTTTGATTTTTATATCGAAGTTTGTGCCAAGTTTGAGTTTTAAAGGTGTGTTCTTTGGTGTATGTTGTATTGATGTTTCACCAAGAAGTATATTTGTCTGTTTCATGGGTGAATAGGTACGAATAACCCCTTTTGGTAGTGGTGTATCGAGCTTTTGAAGCTCTACATACTGTGTGACATCCTTTTTTGTCTCACCATTGATATAAAGAGGGTTGTTGAGATGTGCACTGTAGGTTCGTTTGATAGAAATAGTGTTTTTTGTAAGAAATTTTATTTGTGTTTTTTCATTATTGGCAAGATTGACTTTAAAAGGGATATTGTAGATGTGGTATCCCTCATGAGCTTGTTGTTCTACTGCAACACTATCTGCTGCTACCATTGCTTTCATATAACGAACAGGCACAGGATGAGAGGTATGTGCTCGGTTGATATCACCTGCTAAAAGGTAGAGTTGCGTGTTGTGAAATGCTTTGCCGCTTTTATTGTCTATGGTTATCCATCCTGTTAAATCAGCACTGTTTTTATGCAGATGCAAAACATAGTCACTGCTCCAACGGATGTTTTTGATGAGGTAATCGAGTGTCAGTGTTGTATCGACTTTTTTGGTTGTTTTGACATTCCATACAAGGGATGGTTTGATAAGAAGCTCTTTTGGAATAGCAGGGAGATGAATATCTTGCGTGTTGATAGTAACAATGGTACCGTCTTTACGTCTTACTATGGCTTCGTTGCCTTGATGTGCCAAAAGAGTTGGTGTTGTGGTTTTGTATCCTATAGGTTTACCAACATAGGCATTGAGTAGTTTAGTTTTGGTGAGCTTGTCGTAGCGGTACTGTTGTGAATAGAGTGTCACACTCTTTGGTAGTGTGATACCTACAGAGTTGGTGATGATGGAGCTTGCTACATCTGGGTAAATAATTTGCGTTTCATCAGGTGTGATAGAGAGTTGTTTACTCTCATGAACAAGGGCTACATTGGAGTTGTAAACAACCAAAGAGTTTGACTTAGGTGTTTGTGAGAGTGTCAGTGCATAAGTACTACTTGCTAGAAAAAAAAGTGTCCATAATCTTTGCATACAATATCCTTTTATATATATGTTACAATTATAACAAAATCTATAAGAGAAACTATGATAACAAACCCACTTCTATATCTTTTTACTTTGGCAATTTTGGCAACTGCACTTTATACACTTGAGGTCAAAACCTCATGGAGAGTATTTCGTGTTGTTCCCTCTGTTGTTCTTATTTATGCTTTTTCTATGCTTCTTGCCTCTTTGGGTGTGTTTGCACACAATGATGCCATCACCCATATCTATACCCTTACAAAAACCAACCTTTTACCAGCTATGCTTTTTTTAATGCTTTTGCAGGTGGATTTGTACCATTTTGTCAAACTTGGGAAAAAACTTCTTTTGGCGTATCTGTTGGCGGTGATCTCTATTGCGTTGTCTTTTATTGTTGTTGTTAAACTTTTTGATTTTTCGCCAGACATAGCAGCTGCCTTTGGAGCACTTGCTGGAAGCTGGATGGGTGGTACGGCAAATATGGTTGCAGTTGGGAGTGCTTTGGGGGTGAGTGAAGATGCCTTTGCGTATGCTTTGGTGGTTGATAGTGTCAACTACACTCTGTGGGTGATGCTACTGCTGTTTTTAGTTCCCTTTGCAAACTACTTTAACCGTTTTACCCAAAGTGAGGGAAGTTTGGCATATCTTAATGGGATAGGGTGTGCCTGTACAATGGGTGCTAAGCGATACTGGTTACTTATCCTTATGGCATTGGCTGTTTCTTTTGTCTCTCAAGTGTTTGCTCATAGTATCACCTTTATCAACACCACCACAACGATGGTACTTGTTGCATCACTCTTGGGTGTGCTTGGCTCTTTTACAAAACTACGTGAAGTGGGTGGCAGTAGTGAGGTGGCAACTACTATGCTGTATGTGATAGTTGCTCTCATTGGATCACGTGCCGTGATAGAGGATTTTGGCTCTTTGGGAGAGTATGTATTTGCTGGAAGTGCTATTTTAGTGCTGCACGCAACTCTTATGCTCCTTGGTGCAAAACTCTTCAAGCTTGATTTCTTTTCTGTGGGAGTTGCTTCATTAAGTAACATAGGTGGTGTGGCATCTGCTCCTATTTTGGCAGCTACGTATGACAAAAGACTTGTAAGTGTCGGGGTGTTGATGGCGATAGTAGGGTACCTCATAGGTACTTTTGGCGGTTTGTTTGTTGGGTATATTGTGGTTGGTTTATAATATGAAAAAAATTCAAAAGATTAGATTGACACGCAAATGTATACCTCTTAAAACCCCTTTTATCACAGCACTTCGTAAAGTAGAAGCGGTGGAGTTTGTACGAGTTTGTATCACATTTGATGATGCAACACGCAGCTATGGAGAAGCTCCCGCTACCAAAGCGATAACGGGGGAGGATTTAGACACCATTACCCATTCTATCAAAAAGGTTACTCCTTTTTTGATAGCACATACCCCACAAAAAGCTTTAGAGATACTCCACACGCAACCCATCGGTTCATCTGCCAAAGCGGCACTTGATATCGCTTTGTATTTTGCAAATCATAAACATATCCAAGATGCCCCACCGATAGAGACTGACATCACTATCTCTTTTAACGATACCCAAACGATGCTTGATGATGCCACCAAAGCAATCCAAGAGGGGCATACCCTCTTAAAAATTAAACTTGGCTCAGAGATACAACATGCCATAACAACAACACGCAAGTTGAGAGAAACTTTGCCACAAGCAACACTACTTATTGACGCCAATCAGGCATGGAGTTTAGAAGAGAGCATCACCTATTTGGATGCGACAAACAATCTTAAACTCTCTCTTATAGAGCAACCCGTAGCAGCCCATGACTTAGAATCGTTGCGTGTTATCACCCAACACGCAACTGTGCCTATCCTTGCAGATGAAGCGGTTTTTACCTTGGAAGATGCAAAAAATGTGATAGAAAATAGGTATGCTGATATGATAAATATCAAGCTGATGAAGTGTGGTGGTGTTACCAAAGCGATAGAGATATTAGAGTATGCAAGGCAAAAAAATATCCAATGTATGTTAGGGTCAATGCTGGAGGGTCCCATCTCCATCAATGCCGCTGTGTACCTTGCCCATAAGTACAAAGATGTGATAGCGTATGTGGACTTGGACTCCCCTTTGTTATATGCTGGGGTGTCTCAAGAGGTGTGTTATAAGTTAAAGTAAATCTGCCCTCTTTATTTTTCAGCTCCCACAAATCGAAGCCACAGGTATCCAAAAACACCTGCAAACAATGAAGCAGTTAAAATCCCGATTTTTGCTTGAAAAATGGCTGTATCATCACCTATGAAAGCCAAATCTGCCACGAAAATACTCATCGTAAAACCTATGCCTCCAAGTGCTGCTACACCAAAGAGCTGACTCATGGAAGCACCTTCAGGGAGTTTAGCTATGCCTGCTTTGATGGCTATGTATGCCACTCCAGCTATACCTGCGATTTTACCAACAACAAGCCCAGCCATGATACCAAAGGCCACACTTGAGCCAAACGCTTCTCCTACAGAGTCTAACTCTATGGCTATGCCTGCATTTGCAAGGGCAAAGATAGGGATGATGATAAGCCCAACAGGTAGATGAAGAGCATTTTCCATACGGAGAGAAGGGGGTATGACTGCATCTACCCTGTCTTTGATGTTTTGTAGGATCGCTTTTTGTCTCTCATGCATAACATGGTCAGTGGTTACTGGGTAGTTGTCATACTCATCGAGTAGATTTCTAGTGTGGTTAGTAAAATCTACGGGTGTGAGTTTTGGTTTTGATGGGATAGTAAAAGCAGCAAGAACACCAGCGATAGTAGCATGAATACCTGATTCAAGCATAAAAAACCATAAAAGCATACCAAAAAGGATGTAAGGTAAAATAGCTTGTATCCCAAAACGGTTGAGTGAGAGCATCACTAAAAAAGTACCACCAGCAAGTATTAAAGCAAGCATATGAATCTGTTCTGTATAAAAAAGCGCTATCACGACAACAGCGCCTAAGTCATCCACTATCGCCAGAGCTACCAAAAAGGTTACAAGGGCAGGAGAGACTCGTTTGCCAAGTAGAACAAGAGCAGAGATGGCAAAGGCGATGTCGGTAGCCATTGGAATTCCCCAGCCGTTTGCATAAGGTGTGCCCGCATTGATGCTCAGGTAGATAAGTGCAGGAAGTACCATCCCCCCTATGGCGGAGAGAATTGGCAAAATGGCAACTTTGATGTTTGAAAGCTCTCCTACCAAAATTTCTCGTTTAATCTCAAGACCCACCATAAAGAAAAAGATAGCCATAAGACCATCATTGATCCAATGGTGCAGGGAATGAGAGAACCTCCACTCACCCACATTGAACTCTATTTTGGTGTGAATGATATGTAAGTAAGTTTCATACAAAGGGGAGTTGGCAATAAGAAGTGCAAGTATGGTCATACTCATAAGTACCAAACCAGTTGTTGTTTGTGCATGAATAAAGTGTTCAAAAGGGGTAGCAATTTTTTTAAAAGCTTTCTCCCATGGTGCGTAGATTCTCATAGTTTTGTCCATTTTTTTTAAGTTATTATAACCTAAAAAAAGATACGGTATAATCTGGATTTTAAAATAAGGGAAGTTTGTGGGTAGTAAAAATAGGATTTTATTAGGTATTCTAACAGATATTATTTTACACCATTTTCGTAATACACCACTCAAAAAAGAACTCTACATCACAAAGTTAAAAGTAAAAAAGATTACTAACAAACATCCTGAGATTGCTCATTATATCACACAACATCAATTTCAAACTATTATAGACAACACTATTGCACGATGTGATTATCATCAAAAAGGTATATATAATTTACTTGCCAAGATAGATGATAAATATATACTCTACTCTGTATCAATTAATAATTTTTACCTAGAGGGTGGTACCCTTTTTTACACCAGTAAACGGCAGTTGAAAAAATGTTCAGAATCGATTACATTTTTTAATAAAAAGTATGAGGAAGATTTTAAGAAGTTTATAGAAAGCTAAGAGGCGGGAGGACTCGCCCCGCATCTCTCTTACACCGATACTGCCCCGCATTACTGCCAACGGGTGTAAGGCTTATGGATGTCCGTTTTTCCACCTCTCTTAGCTTACATAAGGAAATTATACCATTTTTTAATTATTTTTCAAAAAACCGATACCTTAAACCAATGTAAAACAAAAAACTTCATATTCCCATTTTATCCAAATGGGGTATAATCTCACTATGAATTTAGATACTTTTAAAGATAAAAAAATATTTTTACTCGGCAAAACCCGTGCATTTACGCAAGAGGAGTTTCTTTCTCAGTTGCGTGTGCATAAGATTGCTCTTGTTGATGAAGCAGATGATGAGGTTACGTATATCATAGAGGGGCGGATGATGACGCCCTATGAGCAAAATGCTATGGAGGCGCTTTATGAAAAAGGGGTGTACTCTTTTGTTCCTTTGGAGGTTTTTGAAAAACTTTTAGCGCAAGAGATACAAAGTAATGCACTGTTGATGAGCTTAAAACTTTCTGGCAATAAAGAGCGGCTTAAAACATTTTTGCAAAATGAACATATCGCCGATACACTTTTTTTTCAACTTCTTAGACTCTATAAATGGCAGGGGGAAGATTTTTTTGAAAATGATGATAACCGTGATATCACCGCTGCACTCATTAGCCGTTTTTATGAAAATATAGAGCGAAATCATAATGTGCAGTATGCCACAACAGGGCTTTTTCACCTTGTAGAACAAACACGCAACCCTGAACTCTTAGAGGCTATCGTTTCCCTTGAACCAATAGCACAACACCCTAAGCTTTTAGCGCGTATTGCACAACATCCACATACCCCAAAGCGGGTACTTATGAGATTTCTTAAAACAGAAGAGAAGCATCTTTTAGAAGCGATGGCATACAATCCCCATTTAGATATGGAACTCTTGAAAGAGCTAGTGACAAAAGGGCAACACTTTGCGCAAATAGCAGCACAAAACTGCGTGTTGGATGAGGAGGTGTTTGGATTGTTACTACCATACGCTAAAGATTTGGCACTCAATCCCACTTTGGATGAGAAGATGCAAAAAGAACTTTTAGTGCTTAAAGATGCAGAGGTGAATCTTGCTTTGGCACACAACACGCAACTCAAACTCCCTTTTGCGCAACAACTGCTTCAAAGTGGTGATAAAGCTATACACGAAGCGCTTTATATGACACAAAAAGAGGAAACATTTTTAGAAGAGGGGTTTAAAGATAGCCTAAACCATAGTGCACTTGCCAAAAATCCTGCTACACCGCCACATATTTTAGAAGCGTTGTATCAAAC
>Ga0256837_1001501_pt1 | contig 15998 bp, 14 predicted proteins | sample 4562384metaG_FD_185976 | JGI IMG/M metagenome (GOLD analysis project Ga0256837, IMG submission 185976) | Hydrothermal vent microbial communities from Guaymas Basin, Mexico - 4561-384 | ecosystem: Environmental > Aquatic > Marine > Hydrothermal vents | place: Mexico: Guaymas Basin | collected...
TGTTTTATTGTATAATTTTATTCGTCATTAGTTGGGTGTATATTTCGTTTATTATACTTTTATTTGTTGATTGCATTTGTGAAGGAGAAGGTGGGACAGGGTCAGCCTTTAGACAAAGGATATAACAGATGCAGCAAATCATCATAATTGTTATAATAACTCTGCTTTTAGCAGAACGATTGTACTAAAAAGCTTATAGAGAGTTACCAGCTCTCTATCTGTTCCAACTAATGACATTATACCTCTTTTTTATAAATACTCAAAATCATCATTTCTTATTTTTCTAGCCGAACATTGGGGTCAGACCCGAATGGCACTAACTTAAGCAATTACATCTTCTTCGGATGACCATTTTTTCTGATTTCTTCTTGGTCGTTTTTTCAAGGCTCTAGGTTCAATTCTTCCTGCTCTATTTCCAACAATTTTTTCACTTAATAATCTTAATAATTTTTCATAATCAAGTGTTGGACTTTGTAGATAATTTATATATAGTTGTAAACTATTTTTACATATAAATATAGCTGATATAAAAATTTGATTTTAGGTGAACATAATTAAATATGATATAATTTTTGATTAAATCAAAAAGGATGAGCTATGATTAATAAGGTATTAACTATTTCAGCTTTAACTGCTATGTTTTTACTTAGTGGGTGTGAGAATGATGCTGAGGATAGAATGTTGACTCAGCAGATGTTGGATAGAGGGGATTTTGATGGTGTTATCTCTGCATTGGAGGATAAAGAGAATAAGACAGATGAGGATAATTTAAAATTAGCATCTGCATATATGGATAAAGCTGGTTTTAGTACAACAGATATAGTATCTATAGTTAGTAGTTCAGATGATGATGCAGGGACATCATTTGCATCATTTATAAATAGTGTTAGTGAAGATAAAAAACCTGAAACATTAAATAATTTACAAAAAGCGATAGATTATTATACAGAACTTTTACACTTAAATGATACTAAATCTCGAGCATATACTGTAGATAAAGATTCCGAAGAGGTAGATGATGTTTCTGAAAAATTAGATTTAGATACAAATGAACTTTTTTTAGGTTTAGCATATATTGCAAAAGTGGCAACTGTTTTAAGTTATATGGGTGATGTTGCTAAACTAGAAGAATCTGGTACAGATGGAAACTTAGAAGCATCTGGATGTGCAATGTCAAAAGTTTATGCACCTAATGAAATGAATGAGGATTGTATAAGTGTTACATATACTGGTTCGATTATTATTGACAATTATAACTATAAAAAGATGGATGTTATTTTAAATAATGGTAATGGTAAAGTTTATCACTATCTTACAAATACAGCTAAAGAGCATTTAATTTTAACAGATTATACGACAAACTATAATTATACGGGTTATCCAAATCCTGTTAAAGATGAAAAACTAACAGTTTTAGGAGCTTTACTAGATACACTAAATGGTGCATTTGATTTTATTTTAAGTGCAGAAGTTCCTTCTGATATTAAAGATGATGTTATTAGTTATAGAGATGAGATAAATAAAGATTCTGATTTAAAAATTTCTGTAACTGAGTTAACAAATTATCTTAATGCCGAAATGGCAAAAAACTAGAAAAGGGATAGGATTATGTCAAAATATAAATTATACTCAAAAGGTGCATTGTTATCATTAGCATTTTTATGTACTGCTTCATCACTATCTGCTTTAAGTGCAGAACATGCTTATCTTTATAAAGACCCAAGAATTATGGGTATGGGTGGGGCAAATATTGCCGTTGGTTCTTATTCTACTTCAGTTTTTTCAAATCCTGCTGGGCTTACAAATATTAAAAAAGAGCATGGAATTGTAGTTGATTTACTAGGATTAGGTGTATCTATAACAGCAGATACTCAAGATTTTGCAGATGATATAGATGAAGCTGGTGATGATTCTGATGCTATGACAGCTGTGTTAGAAAAATATAATGGAAAACCATTTCATACAGGTTTTGATAACTATACATCTATATCTAAAAATTCTGATGCTTTTGCTTGGTCTATAGGTTTGTTAGCAGCAGTTGATAATAATTTTATGACACACTCTAGTGATATAACTCTTGAAGCAAGCACTAGAATTTATGGTGGAGCTATTTTAGGTGTGGCTAAATCTTATGATACTCAATATGGTAAGTTAGATATTGGTGTTGGTTTAAAATATATTTCACAAATCTCTTATGAGGGTAAGTTAGATATTAATGATTTAACTGGTGATGATGAAGTTGCCGATATTTTACAAGAAAAATATGAAAAAGAATCAACTGGATTTGGTATAGATATTGGTGCTGTTTATCACCCATTCCCAAATAACTATTGGCATTTAGCACTTGGTATGAGTGTTATGAACCTTGGTTCTATGGGTATGGATGATAATTATGGTCATCAACCAACAACTGTTAATGTAGGTGCTTCTATCTCTCCAGAGGTTTCTTTTATTGATAAATTTGTTGTTGCTATTGATTATGTTGATATGTTTGATGCAAACAAAGCTCGTTTTTATAATATAGATGAAACTATTTCAGATGTATCTGAATCTGATATGATGAAAAGAATCCGTTTAGGTTTAGGTCTTGGTTTAATTGATACTTCACTTTTATCTTTAACTACGAATGTTGGTCTTTATCAAAGTGCATATACTGCTGGTGTAGAGCTTGAATTTTTACTATTAAAATTGAGTGTAGCTACTTATGAAGAGGAGATAGGTACTGGTAGTGCTTCAAATCCTGATAGAAGATATATGGCTAAAATAGGAATTGGTTGGTAATAATTAATTAAATATTATAGTAAGTTATTTTACTTACTATAATTTAATAAAAACTAAGTTATAAGCTATAAATATAATTTTTATACTAATTTTCATATAAATGACGAGATAATCAAGAAAACTATTGACTTTAATCGTCATGAATAGTACAATGACGATTAAATTCAAAATCAAGAGAGGTTTATCCGTTATTATGACTATTGCATATATTCGTCCAGATAAATATTTTGATGCTGCTTTTGATCAATTACAACTAATTAATTCTTATGCAGTTTCTAAAAATATTACCATTGATTATGAATTTGTGGATCAAATTTCTCAAAATAAGCGTCTTACAGAGAGAACTCATGTGACAGAGTATTTTCAAACTAAACCTAAATGTACACTTTTAGTTTATGATGTTTGGGTACTTAGTAGTGATATTGAAGATTTAATCCAGATGTTTTCTTGTCTTTTCAAAAATAATTTTAAAATCCATTTTATTAAGCAGTCTGTTATAATTTCAGAACAAAGCAATGTAATGCTTGTTCTTGGGCTTATAGACCAGCTTCGCCAAAGATTACAAAGTGAGTCTAAAAAAGTTATTGGAAGACCAAAAGGAAGTAGGTCTAGCTCTAAATTTGATATATATATTAATGATATTATCATTTATATTAAAGATAAAAAAAGTGTTAGTGAAATGGCACGACTTTTAAATGTAAGTAGAAGTTCATTGAAAGATTATATAGAATCAAGAGAGTTAAAACAAGTAGCATTTGGTTCATTGTTACCTAAAGAACCAGAAGATGCAGAAGAGCAAGTGATAAATACTATCGTTTGTCCAAATATAGATTAAAAAGGAGCTTTTTTAATGAGTGCAGAAAAAAAAGGTATTGAGATACCTACACCGTGGAGAATTAAAAGATATTATGTTTATGCTTTGATGACAATGATAGCATTAGTGTTACCTTGGATAACAGTTGATGGAAATCACTTTTTCCTACTAAGTTTTGATAAACTAAAATTACATCTTGCTTTTGTTCAGTATGATATGCAAGAACTTTACTTGATGCCTTTCTTATTAATGTTAATGTTCTTAGGAATCTTTGGTATGACAGTTATGGGTGGTCGTGTGTTTTGTGGATGGGTTTGTCCTCAAACTGTTTTTCGTGTAATTTACCGTGATTTAATCGAGACTAAACTTCTTGGTCTTCGTGGTAGAATTAAAAATAAGCAAAAAGAACCAGATATGTCTAAGGCTGAAAACAAGGTAAAAAAAGCTATTGCTATCGCTCTTTGGACTGTTTTGGCTCTTATTGCTGGTGCTGACTTTTTATGGTTCTTTGTTCCACCTGAAGATTTCTTCACTTATTTAGGTGATTTTAATAACCACTGGACACTATTTGGTACTGTTCTTGGAATCGCTGCTTTCTTGATTTATGATATTGTATTTATGAAAGAAAACTTTTGTATCTATGTTTGTCCTTATTCTCGTGTTCAGTCAGTTTTATATGATGAACATACAGTTATGGCACTTTACGATATGCACCGTGGTGGTAATATCTATGATGGTCATGAGAAGAAATTTTCTAAACAAAAAGATATTGTTGCAAATGAAGCTCATGCAGAGTGTACAGCTTGTGAAGCTTGTGTAACTGTTTGTCCTACTCATATTGATATTCGTCAAGGTCTTCAATTAGAGTGTATTAACTGTTTAGAGTGTGTTGATGCTTGTACAACTGTTATGGGTAAACTTGGTAAAAAATCTTTAGTTACTTGGTCAAGTGATTATGAGATAGTAGATCAAAAAGGTAAAACGCAATATTTCCGTGGAAAAGTTTTAGCATATATGGGTCTTTTAGTTGGTCTTATGGTTATACTTGGTGTTATGGGTAGTACAAAAGAGCATATGCTTTTAAACATTAATAAAGAGACTAGACTTTACTCTACAAAACTTCTTCCAGATGGTAAAGTAAGAGTAGATAATGCTTATGAGTTCCTACTTCAAAACACTGAATCCCAGAAGATGAAATTTTATTTTGAAGTTATACCTCCAAAAGGTATGGAAGGTAAAATTGTTATTGCTAAACCAACTAGACAGTTTACAGCAGTACCAGGGATTAAAAAGAAAAAAATTGTTGTTCTTAGAACTACTGAGATTTTAGCCGACGATAATAGAAAAGATACTATTATCCCTATCAAAATTAGAGCTTATGCTGTTGGTCATGAAGATAAAATAGTAGTATTTAGAGATGCTACATTTATATTCCCAAAAGCAGATATTTTAAAAGCTGCAAAATAAAAAAAGTCTACTATTTACTAGACTTTTTAATACTCAATAAGATAAACTCCATTTAAATTTTATTTGGAGTTTATCTTGTTTAAAAAAGTAATTTTTTCTACTATTATCTTATATGCCATTTTTGGCTTTTTCCTTTTACCTTATATTTTAAAATCACAAATTGTAAAAAATATTCCAAAGCAATTAAATGCTAAATTGAGTATAGAAGATATATACTTTAATCCATTCGTTTTTAATTTAGATATATCTGGAGTTAAATTAGAATCATTAGAGAATAAAGAGCTTATCTCTTTAAAATCTATAAAGTTTGATTTAGAGCTATACTCACTTTTAACAGGTAGTTTACATATAAAAGAGTTTGTTTTAGATGAGTTAAAAATATCAGCTGTATATGAAAAAGATAAAACTATAAATCTTTTAAAGATTCTAAAACAAACTAAAAATGAGAAAAAAGTTGATTCAAAAGATGAACTAGATTTACCTAGAATCTTAATTGATAGGGTAGCTATAGTTAATGGTAAGGTTGATTATGTTGATTTTACACATAAAACAGAGTTTGATTTTTCATTAAATAACATTGGTTTTGAATTTCGAGATATAGATACAGATAATTTTGATACAAATTCAGCAAATTTGAGATTCTATACAACACTTGGTGATGGTGGTTTCTTAGACTTTAAAAGTGAAATTATAGATATAAAACCTTTGAAACTAAAAGGTAGTGTAAATTTTGAGGCTAGTAAACTATATACTCAATGGCGATATTTGCAAGATAGTTTTAAAGTTGAGGTAGCAGATGGTAAATTAGCTTTTTATGCTGATTATAGTTTTAATCTTGATAAGTTAGATGATATGCTGATAGAAAATATAAAAGTTTCACTAGATAGACTTAGAATCAAACCGAAAACTAAATACTATGATATTTTTTACTTAAATAATTTTCATCTTGATGATGCTCAAATAAAACCTTTTAAAAAATATGCTCATATTTCAAATATAGTTTTTGATTCTATAAATCTTAAAGTGAAAAAAGATGAAAATGGTACGATTGACTGGTTAGGTTATCTAAATCAAGATACTAAAAAAATAGATAAAAATGAATCTATAGATTCTAACTCAACATCATGGGATGTAAGGGTTGATAATTTCAGATTAAAAAAACTTAAACTAAATTTTGAAGATAGTTCAATAGTTCCAAATGTAACTACAAATCTAAATGAATTAAATTTATATCTAAACAATATAACTTTAGCAGGGGTTGAGCCAACTACTTATAAGATAGATCTGTTTGTAAATAAAAATTTTAGATGTGATATAGATGGTGATATAAAACATGCTATTTTAGATTTAAAATCAAATATAAAATGTAGTGGTTTAGATCTTATTGATTATAAATCATATATTGATGATATAGCTAGAAAATCTTTAAAAAAGTATGATATTAAACTTAAAAATTCAATTATTAGTTTTGATGCAAATTTGAGTTTAGAAGAGATAGATTCTAATATTTTTGCAAAGTTAAAAGATTCAAATTTATATGTAGATAATTTTGCTTTAAACAAAGAACCTACAAATGAGCCTTTAGTAAGGTTTAATAGATTTAGTGTGAATGGTTTTAACCTCGATACTAAAACAAAAAATATAGTTATAGATAAATCTACTCTAAACTTACTAGATATAAAAACAGCAAGAGTTAAAGATGGTAGTTTAAATATATCTGATGTAGTTGTGCCTAAAAAAACAAAGAAAAAAGATTCAACATCTAATGATAAAAAATATAATCTGCTTTTAAAACATTTTAGTTTGAAATCGGCTAAAGTTAATTTTGATGATAAACTTCTAAAACCAAGTGCAAAAAATAGTTTAAATAATATAAACTTAGATATTTATAACATCGATTCTAAAAAAGATAGTTGGTTAGATTATGATTTAAGAATGGGAGTAAATTCAAAAGGGACTATAAAAACTAAAGGCTCACTAAGACATACTCCACTAAAAAATAGATCAACATTAGAGTTAAGCCAAATATCTCTAATGGAATTAAACCCATATCTTCAACAAAAAGCATTTGTATCTATAGAGGATGGTGCTGTAAATTTAAAAACAGATATAAAATATGCTAAATCAAGTAAAAAGCCTGATTTAGTTATGGATGGCTCTTTTAGTTTAGATAAACTTGTAGTTAATGATTCTAGAGATGATAAAACTATTTTATCTTTTAACCAACTTAATTTAGAATCTTTAAATTTGGAACTATCACCAAATAAACTTTATATAGATGAGTTAGGTATAGATTCTTTTTATATTGATGCTATCATAGATGAAAATAAAACTATGAATTTTGCCACACTTACTAAGAGAGTGATTAAAGAAGATTCTAAAGTACAAGAAAATAACTCTACTACAACATTTCCTATGAAGATAATGAAAACAAATGTAACAAATGGTAATGCTAGGTTTGCTGATTTATCTTTACCTATTAAGTTTAGAACTGATATTCATGATTTGAATGGTGTTATTTATATGATATCAAATGATGTAGGTGAGATTAGTTATGTTGATATAGTGGGTGAGGTTGATAAATATGGTTCTACTAAATTAAAAGGTAGTATAAGTTCATCAAATCCTAAAATATATACAGATATAGATTTTGATTTTAGAAACTTAGAACTTAGTTCATATAGTGGTTATAGTAGCTCTTTTGCTGGTTATAAAATAGATAGTGGAAAATTGTATTTAGATTTAGGTTATAAAATTTTAGATTCTAAACTACTTAGTACAAATAATATTATGATTAAAAATATAAAACTTGGTGAGGCTATTACAGAAGATACTTTACCTATCGGTTTTGTTATCGCTTTATTAGAAGATAGTGATGGGATTATAGATATTGGTATGCCTATAGAGGGTGATTTAGATGAGCCTGATTTTAAGTATGGAAAATTGGTTGTTAAAACATTAGGTAATTTGGTAGTTAAAGCAGTTACTTCACCATTTAGATTCTTAGGTTCTATGATGGGGATAGATGGTGAATCTTTAGAATCATTAGATTTTGAATCTGGGAAAGTTTTGATCTTACCACCAGAAAAAGAGAAACTAGATACTTTAGCAAAAATGATGATAAAAAGACCAAAAATATCACTTTTTGTATATCCTAGTTATGATAAAAATAGAGATAAGTTAGCTTTACAAAAACAAAAATTAGTTAAATTAGTAATCTCAAAAAGTGGTGATAGTGATACTAATCAGCTTGAGAATATTAAGAGTATAGATATACTTGAAGATATTTATGAAGAGTTTAAAGATGATGATAAACTAGATTCTATAAAAGAATCATTAGAAGAAGAGTATAAAGATGAGGAGTTAGATAGAAATTACTTGATGGCAGTTATAAATGAGTGTATAAATATTCAAGTGGTAGATATAAAAGAGCTTGAGAGATTAGCTAAAAAAAGAGCTGAGGTTTTAAAAAGCTATTTGATTGATGAGAAAATGATACCTATATCAAGTGTTATTATAGGAGAGTTAGAAACTATAGATGATGATGGTAAGTGGATAAAAACAAAATTAGAGATAAAAGTTAAATAAGTTTTTGCTATAATTCAATCCAATTTATTATTAAGGATTTGAATGCCATTTTCACCATCAAAACGAAAAGGTACTATCAATGGTATCTTATTTGTAGCTATCTTTGCATCAGCAGCAACAATGATTTCAGGTATAGATGCAGTTAAAGTTTTAGGAATCTCTCCTCTAGTTATTGGTATTGTTATGGGGATTTTTTATGCAAATACTCTCCATAACCATATCCCTAGTGAGTGGGGTACAGGTATCACATTTTCAGCTAAAAAGATACTTAGATTTGCCATAGTATTTTATGGTTTTAGAATCACTTTTCAGCAAATAGCTGAGGTGGGTATGAGTGGGTTTATGGTTTCCCTTATAATGTTAAGTACAACATTTTTGCTTGGTACATATCTAGGTATTAAAATATTTAAGATGGATAGAGATACATCTATGCTTACAGCAGCAGGTGCATCAGTATGTGGGGCAGCAGCAGTATTAGCTACTGAACCAGTTTTAAAATCAGAAGAACATAAAACAGCTATAGCAGTTTCTATGGTTGTATTGTTTGGTACTATATCTATGTTTTTATATCCAGTTTTATACGCTACTATCATAGAACCAGCTACGGGTTTTTTACATATGACAACTCAAGAGTTTGGTATATATGTAGGTGGAACTATCCATGAGGTTGCTCAAGTTGTAGCTGTTCCAGCCTCTATCGCTGGAGTACCTCAAGATATGGCTAACTCTGCTGTTATTGTTAAGATGACTAGAGTTATTATGATAGCACCATTACTTATTTTACTAGGTTTATACCTTTCATTTGAAGCTAAAAAATCTGGTGGTGAATCTGATGGTATCAAACTTGTTATACCTTGGTTTGCTGTTTATTTTATAGGTATGGCAGGGTTTAACTCTTTAGGAATTGTTCCTCAAAATATAGTAAGTGTTATAAATGAGATAGATACATTTTTACTAACTATGGCTATGACAGCTTTAGGTATGGGTACAATTTTCTCAAAATTTAAAGGTTTAGGTTTAGCACCTATCTATACTGCATTATCTATGTTTGTTTGGTTAGTAGTGGGTGGATTTATTGTTACAAAAACAGTTGTATCAATATTTTAAACTAACTCTTTAAGAAAAGATTATATAATCTAAAAACTTATATAAAGAGGCTTTTAAAGTATGTCACATTTACCAAATACATTAAACTCTTTTTGGCTTTGGAGAGAGGTCTCTTCAAAGCTGGGTGTATCTAACCCTTTATACAAATATTGGAAAGATACTCCAAATTTAAAATTAAATAATAAATATATTTTTGTCCAAAAAAATAAACTCCCCTCTAAATATGAATATATAGAGCCTATATTAACTGACTTATCAGGCTATTTACCTATAAAATTTGCTTCAGATAGATTACATGTAAATGAACATATTTTTTCCTATGATAAGATGAGATTAAATAAAGAGTTTGAGTATAAATTTGTTGAAGATATAAAGTTTGTAAATATCAAAAAATTTTTTAGAGAAAATGGAATTAAGGTTACAAAAGATTCTTTAGTTCAACTTGGTAAAATTAAAGATTTAGAGATAACATCAAATTCTACTTTTTATAATCTTAAAAATGATTATGGAATCATAGTTTATGAGTAGTAAATGAATCTTTTTTTTATAGAATTTCGTGATCCACTTTTTGGATTAATTGTTTTTTTTGCTTTAATTTTTGTTATCACATTTTTATCTTACTGGTGGGGTAAATATAAAAATGAATCAGATTCTAAAGATTTAGCAAAGTTCTTAAAACAGTTTCAATCACCACCTTCACATGATGAACTACAAGTTTTGATTAGTAAAAATGAGGTTTCTGAAAAACCTTGGCTACTTTTAGCAGATGCTTATGCTACAAATGGAAATTATGAAAAAAGTATAGAGATATATAATGAGATACTTAAATTTTGTAAGTTAGAGAATTATAGAGATACTATGTTTTTATTAGGGCAAACATATTTTAAAGCTGGTTTTTTAGAGAGAGCTAAACAGATATTTTTAGAGATTCTAAAACATAATCCAAGAACACCTCAAGCTTTAAATGCTTTACTTTTAGTTTATGAATATATGAGAGATTATGATTCTGCTTTAGAAGTATTAGAGCCATTAGAGGAATTAGATAAAAATATCACTCTTGATAGCATCTACTTAAAAGTATTATATATTTTAAGTGAAACTAAGTTTGATGAAAATCTGAAGATAGAAAAATTACTAAATATTTATAAAACAAACCATCAACTTACACACATGATATTTGAGTATATTTTTCGTATAAATCCAAAATTAGCATGGCAAAATTTTGATAAATCTAAGTGCGATACTCTTGTTGATATTTTATGGTTAGTAGATGAAAAAAATTTAGATTTAGATATAATTACACAAACTAGCTACCTAAGAGAACTTTATACTGCTCGTGGTGATATAAAGTTGGCAAATAGTAGCGATATTTTTGAATTTAATGTTTTAATAAATTTAAAAAATAGTGCAGATGTAACTCTAAGTTTTGAGTATATGTGTAGTAATTGTAAACAAACACATCCATTTGTTTTTACAAGGTGTAGTAATTGTAATGCTATAGATTCATCTAAAATTGAACTTAGTTTAACCAAAAATTATGCAAGAGATTTTAGTCAATTAAATAACTCTTTTCAATAATGAAAATTTTAATACGGGATAAAAAATGGGCAAAAATATAGAGAAACTAGAAGAGAAACTAGATTATAAATTTAAAGATAAAAAGCTCATTATCGAAGCGCTGACACATAAAAGTTATAAACAGCCCTACGATAATGAGCGACTAGAATTTTTAGGTGATGCTGTTTTAGATTTAATCGTTGGTGAATACCTTTATAATAAATTCAACAAATCTAATGAGGGAAATTTATCAAAAATCAGAGCATCTTTAGTTAATGAAGTTGGTTTTGAGAAATTAGCTAGATATTTAAATCTGGGTGATTATATGTTTTTATCGAATGCTGAAGAAAATAATGGTGGAAGAGAAAAATCATCTTTGTTATCTAATGCCTTTGAAGCAGTGATAGGTGCAATATATCTTGAATCTGGTTTAAAAGTAGTAGAAGCTATAGCGATAGATTTACTAGAAACAAATTATAAAGATATATCTTTAGATTCTCTTTTTAGAGATTTTAAAACAACTCTTCAGGAGCTTACTCAAGCAAGATTTGGAATGACACCAGAGTATAAAGTTATGGCAAGTCGTGGACCAGATCATCTAAAAGAGTTTGAAGTAGCTGTTATCATAGAAGATAAAGAGTATGCTAGAGCTATAGGTAAAAGTAAAAAAATAGCTCAACAAGAATCTGCTAAGATAGCTATTAAGATGTTAAAAGAGGGGCTGTAGTGAATAGTTTTGGACAGAAATTAAGATTTAGCACTTTTGGTGAATCTCATGGAAAAGCTCTTGGTTGTTTACTAGATGGTGTTCCAGCTGGACTTAAAATAGATGAAGAGTATATTCAAAGTGAACTAGACCGTAGAAAACCTGGTAAGAGTGAATTTGAAACAGCTAGAAAAGAGGCTGATAAGGTTGAGATTTTAAGTGGTGTTTTTGAGGGTTTAAGTACAGGTACACCAATCGCTATGATAATCTACAACACAAACCAAAAATCAAAAGATTACACAAATATAAAAGATGTTTTTCGCCCAGGTCATGCCGATTTTACATATTTTCATAAGTATGGGATTAGAGATTATAGAGGTGGTGGTCGCTCATCTGCTAGAGAAACAGCAGCTAGAGTTGCTGCTGGAGCGATAGCAAAACTTATGTTAAATGAGTTAAATATCTCAGTTATGAGTGGAATTAGTGAAGTAGCTGGTGTTAAATCTGAAACATTTGATTATGAGTATGCTAAAACAAGTATCATCTACTCTTTAGATTCTAAAGCAGAAGAGGCTCAAAAAGAGGTTATCTTAAAAGCTAAAAATGAACACGATTCTGTTGGTGGTGTTTCAAGAGTTTTAGTAAAAGGTGTACCAGTTGGTTTAGGTCAGCCACTATACTATAAACTTGATGCGATCTTAGCTGATGCTATGATGGGGTTAAATGCTGTAAAAGCTGTTGAGATTGGTGATGGGATTTTAAGTTCAAACCTTTTAGGCTCACAAAATAATGATGAGATAAGAGCTAATGGCTTCGAATCTAACCATGCTGGTGGAATCCTTGGTGGGATTAGTAATGGTGAAGATATAGTTATGAATGTATATTTTAAACCAACACCATCAATCTTTAAAGAGCAACATACAGTAACTATTACAAATGAGGAGGTTGATTTCTCATTAAAAGGTAGACATGATCCTTGTGTTGCTATTCGTGGTACAGTTGTTTGTGAATCTATGGCTGCTTTAGTGATAGCCGATATGTTACTTTTAAATATGGGTTCTAAAATGGATGGAGTTACTAAATACTATAAGTAAGGGGAAGTTATGATAGGTATTTATAAAGATGAAAATAGTGATGAGTGGTATTTTCCTCAAGATAAGTATATATTGAGTGAAACAGATTCTAAAGGTTTTATCATCTATGCTAATGATGTTTTTTGTGATATAGCTGGATATAAAATAGAAGAGCTTATTGGTCAACCACATAATATTGTAAGACATAGAGATATGCCCCGTATAGCTTTTAAAGGTTTATGGGATGATATACAGTCAAAAGGTTTTTGGACTGGAATCGTTAAAAATGTTAGAAAAGATGGTGGATGTTACTGGGTTCATGCTACTGCTCTTAAGAAAATAAATCATAATGGTGAAGTAACATATCTTTCTATTAGAAGAGTTCCAGATAGAAAAGATGTAGAGGCTTGCACAACTCTTTATGCTGAATTAAAAAGTGCAGAGTAGTATGGAGAAAGTATCTTTACTTATAGATAATGATTTTATAAATGAGTTTATGCAATCATTACCTAAAGATAAGATTGTAGTAGTTGAAAATAATTTTGATACTAATGTAGAACTTTTTAATACTACTCTTAAGGATTATGAAAATAATAAAATCAATTTAGTTTCATATAATGAGAGTGCTAAAGATTTAACTATCTGGCTTGATGGAGTAAAGTAATGAATATTGTAACTTCAAAGCTTTATGAAAAACAGTTAAAAGAGATTCTTAAAACTTTAGTTAAAATAGATTCTGATGCTACTAAAGAATTTAAAATCTATCTTGATACTGTAATTATGAATATGCCAACAAAAGTAAAAAAGTATAAAAAATCTATATATTTTGATAATGAAAATATAAAAGATATTGAATTCCAAGGTTGTAGAATACCTTTTCTAATAGATGATGTAAATAACTGTTATTACATTATTGGAATCACTTCAAAAGGTTAATATAAACCTAATTTATATTAATTATATCCCCCTGTAATAAGGGTTTCTTCTCTTTGTTACTTATAGAAACAAAGAGGTTCTTTTATCACTAAATATTATAATAAACCATTCTTATTAGAGTACAATAAACCATTAAAGTATTTAATTAATTATAAGTATTAATAATATTGATAACAAAAATAAGGAGAAAATATGGATAATAAAAAATCTAAAACAGATTTAGAACTATCTGCTAGAAGAGACTTTTTCAAAAAAACTGCTGCTCTTGGTGTAACTGCATTAGCAGGAACAAGTCTTGTTGCATCTCAAGATGATCCAGCAATTATGCATCATGTTCCATGGGGACAAAAATGGGGAGATCCAGTAACTAAAAATCGTTATGGAATCCCATCAGCTTATGAGCATAACAATACTAGAAGAAATACTAAGTTATTAGCTTCTGGTAACTATAGAGCTTCAATCGCTGTAACACCTATTCATGAATCTGAGGGTATTATTACTCCAAATGGTTTATTCTTTTCTCGTTCTCATGGTGGTACTGCACATATTGATCCTAAAGAGTATCGTTTAATGATTCACGGTTTAGTTGAGAAGCCTATAGTTCTTACTATAGAACAACTAAAAAGATACCCTAGTGTTACTCGTACTCACTTTATTGAGTGTCCAGCAAATGGTGGGCAAGAGTGGAGAGGACCACAATTCAACTCTTTACAATTTGCTAAAGGTTTTATGGCTTCTGCTGAGTGGACAGGTGTTTATATTAAAACTATCCTTGAAGATTTAGGTCTTAAACCAACAGCCAAATGGATGTTAGCAGAGGGAAGTGATAACTCAGAGATGGGTCGTTCAGTTCCAGTTGAGAAGATTCTTGATGATGCTATGATTGTTTGGGGTCAAAATGGTGAAGCACTTCGTCCAGAACAAGGTTATCCTGTAAGATTATTACTTCCAGGTTGGGAAGGAAACTTATGTGTTAAATGGTTAAAGCGTTTAGAATTTGCTGATGAGCCATGGTATGCTAAAGAGGAAACTTCTAAATATACAGCTCTTAGACCAGATGGTAAAGCTGTTCAACATTTCTATGCGAATGAGGTAAACTCTACAGTAGTTTCTCCATCTCCAGAAAAACCTTGGACAGATTTAGAGGATGGTGATGTAGTTGAAATTGAGGGTCTTGCTTGGTCTGGTATGGGAACTATCACTCTTGTTGATCTATCTTTTGATGGTGGTAAAAGTTATGTTCAAGCTAACTTAAAAGGTTTAGTATTACCTAAGTCATGGACTCGTTGGAGTTATATGCACACTTATAAAAAAGGTGAAACTCTTTTACTTACATCTCGTGCAATGGATGATGCTGGTTATATTCAACCAACAGTTGATGAAGAAACATCAGTTATGGGTGTTGAATCTGTATATCATAGAAATGGTGTAGAGACTTGGGAAGTAACAGCGACAGGTGAAGTTAACCATGTTCAAGTAAGAACAGTAGGAGGGGTAAAGAATGTTTAAAACTAATCGTAATTTAATTGTTTCTGCTTCAGTAGCAGTTTCAGTGGTTTTATTATCAGCAGGTTGTTTTGAAAATGGTGCAACTCCATCAGATAATAACTCTCTTTCTAAAGCAAGTATAGATGGTGGTGTTTCTTACCCAATTATAAATGGAAAAACATCAGTTTATTTAGTAAGTGAGCAACATAATGGGATGAAGATTAACAATGGTCGTCTTCCAACTGCTAATGAACTAAAAGCTTGGGATAAAGATGTTATGCCTGATGGAACTGGTTTACCTGAGGGTGAGGGTTCTGTTGAAGATGGTGAAGAGCTTTATGAAGCAAAATGTGTAATGTGTCATGGTGATTTTGGTTCAGGTGGTGGTGGTTATCCATCATTATCTAAAGGTAATGCTGAGGAGCTTCAAGGCACTCTTAAAAACCAAAGAAACTTACCAGATTCAGATGGTCCAGTTCGT
>Ga0256837_1001502_pt1 | contig 15995 bp, 27 predicted proteins | sample 4562384metaG_FD_185976 | JGI IMG/M metagenome (GOLD analysis project Ga0256837, IMG submission 185976) | Hydrothermal vent microbial communities from Guaymas Basin, Mexico - 4561-384 | ecosystem: Environmental > Aquatic > Marine > Hydrothermal vents | place: Mexico: Guaymas Basin | collected...
TTATATAATATCCACTACCGTGGATATTGTTCGCAAGCTCACACCTGGCAGGGGCCTCTCTGTCCTCCGGACGGGCTCAGGCACCTAGGGTGCCTAAGAACCTCCTCTTTCAAATGTGGTAACTGATCACATAGATGTGGTTCTGAATATTAAATCAAAACAAAGGAAAATAAAATGAAAACAAAAGAAAAAATTGAAATTATGCAAGCATATGCAAATGGTGAAAAAATAGAGTTCAAAGATCCACTTACTGGTTGGCGTAAAGTAAAAAATCCTATGTGGAATTGGGCAAAATACGAATATCGAGTTAAAGAAACATTTGATTTTACCTATCCTCCTACAGTATATCGTGCAGATAGTTATGGCGTTGCGGAAATAGAAGCTTGTTATGATAAAAATATTGAATTAGGATTGTTAAGAGCCACTAGAAAACAAGCAGAAGAATCACATGTAAGAATGGTGGAATCAAATAGATTGGAACAATTAATATATCAATTTCAAGATAAAATAACACGAGAAGACAAATATGCAATATTAATAGACGATGAAAACAAATATACTTATATTGATAGACAAATATATTATCCGTTAGTTGGAGAATTAAGATGTAATAAACATACAGCAGAGAAGATATGTAAATTGTTAAATAATAAAACAGTGACTCTGTAATCATCGGAACCACATTTATAAGGGAGACATTATGTGTAAAGAAGTGAATCTACCACCTCGTATGCAACAAATATTAACGGTATTTCAAGATCGTGCAGAATATGTATGGATGACAGAGCTGGTAGAAATGGCTATCTATTTTAACTTAGCTACAGCATTACAAGCATATAGATCTGTATATCTTGAAAGAGATACTCCATCAGGAACAAAGCAGATACCTATTACATTTTATAGTATATTGATGATTTCTAGCGGTTCAGGTAAAGGATATTCAATATCCCTTGCACAAAAAATGTTTCAACCAATATTTGACAATTTTATAACAAAGATTCAGCATGAAATCGCAAAACCACATTTTCGTGATGATGATGATAAATTAGAATCATCTTATTTAAATATAACATCACCATTTATACCTATGGGATCAACACCTGAAGGAATACAAAAATTCTGTCAAACATTATCAACTGCAGGATTTGGATCAGCTTCAATAGTTGAAGACGAATTAGGATCAACTATAATGCGTGGAGAACCTGTGTTTACAAAATTGAAAACATTATTCGATTCAGGTATAGCATCTGGGAATGTAGTTTCTGGTGGTTCCGAACAATATTTTACAGTACAGGATATTACAACTAATTGTATATTAGCTGGATCTCCTGGACCATTTACATTACAACCAAAAAAAATGGAAGCATTACATGAAGCTTTAGTATCTGGTATGGCTAGACGGTCTTTTGTGTATTATAATACAGATTATCGTAAGTCTCAAAATAGATATAAAGATTTTGAAACATTAGACAGAACCACAATCAATGAATTCAATGAATATGTAAATGAATTAATTTCACATATACATTCACTTGATAGAGTTATATATTCTAAAGAAGCTAAAAAATATCTAACAGATTGGGATATACAAAAGCAAGTATTGCGTGAGAACACAGAATCTATTTTAGGTGATGATTTGGGTGCAGTTCATCCGATTGAACGATTAGCAGCACTTATATGTGTTTTAGAGCTAGATACGGTTGTTACTTCAACTCATATGGAATATGCAATTAATTTTTCTGAAAGATGTGAACGAACATCAGTAAATGCACTTAGAATAAAACCTATGTATGAACAAATATATGATGAATTAGCTAAAAGGGGATTTGCATCTAGAACAGAACTTGTTAAAAATATTAAAGATTTAAATGCAAGAACTATTGACAATGAAATGGAATTGACAATTGAACATACGAATCAACTTGGAAATTCAATAATTAAAAAAGAATATGCAGGAATTGTTAAATATAAACTTGAAAGATTATCGCAAACAAAACTTGATAATATTATTTTATCAATTAACGAAGATATGATAGCAACAAATCCACAAGGCTTCTCAAGAGCAATAGGAGATTTTGAAACATTGCATAAAGTATTATGTGGCAATTATAGATACTCAGCTGGTACATTTCTAAATGAATATATTAAAGACGCAAATTATCTAAGTGAACAGAACTTAATATGTATTGATTTTGATCAAGGTTCATCAATAGATGAAATCAAACGATTGTTCCACGACATAAAATATCTCATCGCAACAACAAAAAGTCATCAAAAAGAGAAAAATGGTGAGGTGTGTGACAGATTTAGATTGGTTTTACCGACATCATCTACATTTCATTTAAAACCAGATACCTATGCTGCTATGTATCAAAACCTAATTGAATCACTAGGATTAACAGCTGACAAACAAACAAAAAATTGTTCTCGTTGGTATTACTCAAATCCAGATGGTGAATATTGGTATAATCCAAATCAAAGTGCAGAATTATTAGATATGCGACCATTCATTGATTCAGCAGCTGAACAACTACAAGCAAAAGCACATAAAGCATATGAGCGGGAACAAACTAGTGGTACGGCATCAGACGAATTTAGATTAGAAAGAGCATACAAATGGTTCCTTAGTCAAACAACAAATGGTAATCGTAATGATATGACATTTCGTTTTGGTATATTTGTAAAAGAACATTTACAATCAATTGATTGGAATGCAGAAACTGAACATTTTAATAAGTTATTAGGTGATCCATTAAAACAAAATGAAATTACGAAAATAATAAGTTCAATATCAAGAAGTTGATAGGAAGGGAAAAAATATGACATTCAACGAATATATAGAATCATATCCAAATGCTTCGCCAGTTGACATTTGGAATGCCGCACAAGAAAACTATCCATATGTTATATGCGATAAAATGCTGAAAGAGGAAATACATAGTTCAATATCTGATTATGAACTCGAAGGAGATATATATTTATTTACTGAAGAGAATTATATATATGTATTAAATAGGCTATATGATGAATTACATAATTCTGTTGAATATTTAATCACGCATTAATATAAAAAAATAAAGGAAGAAATATGAAAATAAAAGAGAAGCAAGTAAATGAAGTTAAATACAAATTAACACTATCTAGAAATGAACTTGTGGTTCTGTGGTTGTCATTAAATGAAGCTAATCTAAACGATCCACAAGCAGAGGATGAATATGATCTAATAGAGAAACTGAAATCACATTCATCTATACAAGAAGCATCAGATGCAGAGAAAATTGGTGTAAAGATATACGACAAACTGGAAGAAATCATAAAAAAAAGGACGATAAAATGGCAATAGTAGTAAGTATAGCAGGAATTCCCGGTACAGGAAAAACAAGAAGTATAGGTTCAATGAATCCAGAAAACATAATGATATTTAAACCAAATGGAAAACCATTTTCATTTGGAAATGCACGATATTTCAAAAAATGGAATGGTGAAAAAAAAGAAGGTTGTTGGGCAAAAACATTAAATTATGAAGATATACAATCAGGTATGAAAGCCTTTGTTGAAAATTATGGTAAAAAAGTAATTATCATTGAAGATTCAACACATCTAATTGTTGATGAATTTATGAAAACAGCGTTAGTAAAAGGATTTGAAAAATTTTCTATGATGGCTCAAAATTATTATAATATGATTAAATCAGCTGAAGACTTAGATGATGATGTTGTAGTTTATCTTATTAATCATACTGATGAAACAAAAATGGGTCAAGTGAAGATAAAAACAATTGGAAATATGCTTGATGAAAAAGTTGATATACCATCATTATTAACAGTAGCATTACAAAGTGTAAAAGAAAAGAAGAAATATCAATTTAAAACACAAGCTGGTGAAAATGATTTTTTCAAATCTCCAGAAGGAATGTTTGAAGACGAATATATTCCAAATGATTTATCAATAGTTGATAAGGCAATTAGAGAGTATTATGGAATGGAACCAATTTCATATTTTGAAGATATAAAAGAAAAGTTATAGCAATTGACCGAAATAGTCATTAAACTAATTATATAACTTAATCAACAAAGGAGCAGTATGGAAATAACACTTTCATCAGAAAACATTAAACAATTGGTAGTAAAACATATCAGTTCATTAGACATAGGTAATGTTGAAGATGTAAAATTCATCAAACGAAAACAGGGTCAAATAGAAGCAGTCATTAATATACAAGAAGAAACAAATCTTTTTTCAGAAAAAATGACAACTAAGTAGTACGCAATAAGCGGAACCACATAAATATAAAAAAGGAAATAAAAATGAATTTAACAGATATAATTGGAAAAGAAACATTAGAAAATGCAGAAGCACAAGAAATTAGAACAGGTTCAGGAGTATGGGAATCTGGAGCGTATGATGTAATATTTACTGAGTTCTTCTTATTTAAAAGCAAAAGTGGAGCGGGTATGCTAAAGTGTACAATAGCTGATAAAAACGATAAGGAATTAACAGTATATGTAAATATAAAAAAAAAAGATGGTTCAGATAATGAAATTGGAGCGAGATTTATAAAAGGTGCTCTTGATGCAGTTGGTGTCGATATTAATGCTGCAAAAGTTGAAACAATAGTAGCTGATTACTATGGAGAGAAAGATAAAGAAGTTAATTCTATATCTGATGTATTAAAAAAGCCATTAAAAGCTTGTGTAAGACAAGTACACACAGAAGGTACCGAATATGAAAATAGCAATGAAATTGAAGCATTCCTTGATAAGCAAGGTAGAAATACAAAAGGTGAAGATCAATTAGAGGCTTTTCAAACTAAGATTGAAAAACAACCAATACTTGAAAGAAAAGCTAAAGGCAATGGTACAGCATCTAATAGCGGAGCACCTGCACCAGATGCACAAACTAAAAAATCTAGTTGGTAGATCTCAGCTAGTATACATGGAGCCATATAAAGTGTGGTTCCGAATGTATTAATGAGCTGATATACTAAAAACATTTAATGAAGCGTTCCTTTGTTTTTCATAACTTTTTTGTATTTTGATCAAATAAAAGTATATCAGTTCATTAGTACATTCATATAAATATAAAAGGAAAAAAATATGATTTCTGGAATAATCAAGTCAATAAAGTTAAATCAAGAATATAGATGCATAGCATCAATAGATCCTGGAAAAAATGGTGGTATAACTTTTATAAGTACATTATATAGAAATTTCTGGTCCTACCCGATGCCAACTATCAAAATAAAAACTAAATCAGAACAAACAGTATTTAAGCGAGATTCAAAAGGTAATAAAATATTAATTAAATCTGGACCAAACAAAGGACAATTTAAAAAGATAATTAAAACACCTGCTAAATATCGTATAGAATTAGATACTGTACAAATAAATAAACTATTTAAAGATTATAAAATAGAGGTATTAGTTATCGAAAGAATAGGTAGGACAATAGGTAATTCATCTGCATCATCAACAACTGTAGCAACGAATTATGGCAAACTTCTATGTATAGCAGAATTACTAAATATACCAATCATTAGTGTGGCTCCGAACAAGTGGAAAAAAGATTTATCACTTCCATCAGATAAAAAACCAACAATAGAATTTGCAGAAAAATTAACACTCAAATCATTCAGAACCACAAGAGGGAAGTTGCTAGATGGTCAGGCAGATTCATTTTCAATTGGTTATTGGTATTTAACAAAGAAAGGAATAAATAATGGGAACATCTAATTATCATACATATGATTGCGAAGAATTATTTGCTATAGAATTAGAATATGATGAAGAAAACGAAGAATATATAGATTCAGAATTTATATATGAAGATATAGCAGATAATATTAAATATGAATTAGAATCTATTTGCAATAAAAAAACTGATATTACATTTATTGAAGATGATAATATAAAATTTAATGAAAATCGTAATTTCCCAATATCATCCATAGGAAAATTATACACAGGAGTATCATTTCTAGATGAGTATTCTATTGATATAGAATTTAAATTAGGTATGTCAGCAGGATACTATGTAGGAGCATGTCTCATGTATGAACTTTGTTTTATTAATAATGCAACTGGGGAGAAACATGATAGTATTGATGATTTTCTATTTGATATAGAAGAATATTACATAGACACAGATAAAGAGAAATTTTTATTTGATATGAATAAAATAGATTTCGAAAAAAGATTTTATAAAAAAATAAAATATGTTGAAAATATTATTCATTCTGTATATGAAAAATACTCAAATTAACAAGGATGGTAGATGACAAGAAAAGATTTATTAACAGATGATGTTCGCAAGAAAATATTTATATTGATTGCGGAATCAGAAATAGACGAAGAAGATGATGTATCAGATAAAGCATTAATAATATCATATTTATTTGATATTGACTTAGAAGATGCAATTATATCTGAAGATACTTATGAAATGATAACAGAATATGATCTTGAAGACTTATGTGACCAATTCGCAGATGAATATGGCAATGAAGCATTGTCTTTAATCCCAAAGCATTTACATTATTATTTTGATAAAGATCTATATAAAAAAGATATTGCTAATGATCTAGATGCAGATACAGTATTACCATATCCACATAAAGAAATAGATTTTGATGGAGAATATTTATATGTATACGAACAATAAATTAAAGGAAAACAAATTGAATATAAATTTAACAGATGAACAGCAAAAAATTGCTGATCACATTAAGGAGGCTATTTCTTGCAATAAAACTGAAAACATTGTTATCAGTGCGTGTGCAGGAGCCTCCATGTAGGGAAGTCTACAACCCTTCGTGCTATTTCACATATAAATTCAAATAGCAGAACCACAGATAATGATCATAAAACATTATATCTTGTATTTAATAAATCACAACAAATAGAAGCTGAGAAAAAAGGTTATCCAGATACAATAGTTTCAACAATACATTCATTCGCATATCAACATATAAAATATGTAATGCCAATTAATTTAAAACATATTCCGTTTAAAACTTTCAAATTACAATTGAAATCGAATTATGGAATATCATTATTTGGAAATATTGGATTCAAAGCATATTTGTTAGCTAAAACATATTTAGATGATTTTTATTTATCCAAATATGTATCGATAAATGAATTTATAAAAGACAATTGTAGTTATCATCCGAACTTATTGTGTGGTTCAGATAAATCAAAAGCTGAAATAGATTTTTTAAATAATGTAAATAGTATTGCAATTTCGATAATGAAACCAACATTGGAAATGATAGATAATTGTACAATACCAATGTCACATGGATTCTATTTAAAAAAGTTTCATATGCTACTTGATAATAAAGATATAGAATTAAATCAATCATTTAACTTATGTAGTCTTGATGAAGCACATGATAGCTCAGCTGTAACATTTGAGATATTAAAACTATTACAAATACCGTTAAAAGTATGCGTTGGTGATAAGTATCAAAATATATACGGTTTTTTAAATACAGTAAATATATTAGATACAAGTTGGGCAGATCATACTTTTAAGCTTACTAATTCATTTAGATGTACTCCAGAAATAGGTGTAGCTGTATCTGATTTTGTGCATGAATTTGACGAAACATTTGAATTTAATGGAGTAGGTAATAATTATGAAGATGATTCAGTAATATACTTAACTATGACAAATGCAGGTATGTTAGCAAAAATGATAGAATTAACGAAGCAGAATAAAAAGTTTTCATGTCTTCGTGATCCAGAGACTATATATGCTCCTATATTTGCGGTACAAAATGCAAATAATCCACAGAAACATGAGAAACTTGATTCTCAATATAAATTTCTAATTGATGAATATGTAAAGTGGGAAACAGAATATAAACTTGAATATGCATCTTTCTTCGGATACATTATGGGTCATTTGGGTGACGAATATCCGGAACTTAAATCAGCTTGTAAATTAATATTAGAAGATAAAGATGGTGATCTACATAAACTATATACCCATTATAAAACATATAATGCAAAAACAGCTACTATAAAAATTTCCAATAGCTTTATTGTTAAGGGTTAACTTAAAATATTTCATAAAAGTCAAAGAAGTAATATTTTTATTAAGCAATGAATACAAGTGGAAATATATCTAAAAAAAAACAAAAAAAAACAAAATGACTTTTATGAAATATTAACAGCCCCCTTATATAGTAATATATAAGTGTAAAAATAATTCCGTGAATTCAGGGAAACCCGTAGTATTGATTTACCGGCAATCCTGAGCCAAGCATTGAGAGGGATCTCTTTGAAGGTGCAACGATCAGTCTATACGATCTAGAACAGATTATGAAAGACATAGGATACAAGTGTATTCGAAGCGCGGAACATCCAATTTGGATGATGATATGATCTAGTCTGTATAGAAATATACAGAAGTTTATTTTAAACTGGCACAGATTAACGACCTGTGTTGAATATAACGGATGAATCAGGCACAGTGGTTCTGACAAAAGAGGTAAGTGATTTTATAGATAAAACAAAAGAAGAACTTGACAAATCAGAATATAGTATTTCACACGGCTTACAACAATCATTAAATTTAGTATATGTAATATTAACAAGAGCAAAACATTCAATTGTATATGAAAATTACTCTTAAGCCTTATTTAAGTACACTATAGCTATACTCCTCGTACAAATACATTAGAAAGGAGTCCATATGTCAAAGCGAATTACAAACACAGAATTTATAAACGCATTGTATGATTCACCAGATATTGAAACTAAAGCTGCTGCAAAGAGAATTTATAAACATATCGTTGATATATTCAAAAAAGAATTATCAAAAGGAAATGCAATTGCTCTTACTGGTATAGGTACAATATCTGCACCAAAAACAAAAGCTAGAACAATGAAGAATCAATTTACTGGTGGCACAATTGAAGTTCCATCTAAGCTACAGCCAAAGATGAAATTCTCATTAGCATTTAAACAAACTATCAACAAATAATTGTTTTTTAACTAATGAACCACATTAATAAGCCTTATTTTCGGATAAGGCTTTTTTTAATCTCTAAAATAAAGGAAATAATTGATATATGTTACAGAAAATATTGATTTTAACTTTTATTCAGAAACTGTAATTAATAAAAAAAAATAAATAATTAATTAAAAAAAAAGGAAAAAATATGAAAACTTTAGGAAATACATGTGCGAATGAAGCTAGTAAGAATGTTGAAGACATTAAATTTTGGGGAAATGGTGATACATTTAAATTAATATCAAAAGCCTCTTCTGAGAATGAAGGTTGGATGAAATCAACAAAAGCGATGCAAGCCGGAACATCAGTTGTAGTACAGGTTACAACACAACAGAGGAATCCAGATGGAAGCTATAGTATTGCAGAAGCATTAACAACTGTTCCAGATTCTAAAATTGCTGAAAAATGGGTTAATGATGGAGATACAAATGAAACAATTTGTGTTGATAGAATAATAATTGACTATAATACACCATTAATTACTATGGAAAAGGGATGGTTAATTATAAGGTAATCAAAAGGAACAAGAAAAAATATGAAAAAAATATATATTGCAAAAGAATGTAATGGAGATGCTCTAGGAGAATCTAAAGGATATTCATGGCTTATTATGTGCAACCTATATTTATAAGCGATTACTGGAAAAAGGAACATAATCAAGATATTACATTTTCACAGGTAGAACAATATTTTAATTTGCAACCAACTTATTTAGCATCTTTAAAAAAAGATAAAATGAATTTTATTTTTAAAGATAAAAATATAAATAAATTTCAAGCAATTAAAGATTATATGTATTATGTTTGGGAACTTGTAAATAATGTTGAACAATTATATTATCGTTTAGAAGAAGATGGGTATTCTGTTCAATTTTTTAGTACTTGGTGTCATGATAATAATTTTACAGATTATCCTTACCAGGCATCTGAATGGATCAATAAAAATTTATTCATACCATTAGAATATAATGTAGAACCTTATTTGCGATTTGATATAAGATATATCAAACCTAAAGGAATATTACAAAATATTTTAAAAGGGTATGAAAAATTTCAACAAGATATTGTTTATGTTAATTATAATCCAGTTAAGGTATATATTACTAAAAATAAACAAAATAAAATGGTTGCAGAAAGTGAAATAAATAAATATTTAGAGAATGGATGGGTTCGAGGAAAATATCAAAGAACTAGAACTTGTCCATATTGTGGAATAACAGGTTCAGGATCAAATATGACTAGATATCATTTTGACAATTGTAAAAAGAAAGATAAATAATGAAAAAATATTTTATCGTTATAAAAAAATAAATTAAAACAAAAAAAGGATATAAAATGAAAAAAATAGTAGGATTGATTTTCGCAGGAATTTTCGCATTTGGTATGGGGTTTGGAACAGCTTCTAAAGAAAAAAAAGTATTGTTAGATGCTCCAGATGGTAAAAAATATGAATTTGTAATTGGAACAGCTTCAGAAAATGGTAGTTACTATAAAGCAGGACTAAGATTAGAAAAAACATTAAATAATACTAGAGCATTTACAACTGATGGTTCTTGGCAAAATATGGAATTGTTAAATGAAGGATTGATTAATGTTGCTTTCGTACAAGGAGATGTTTATAATTTATGGCTATCGAATCATAAATCAGCATCTGAAAAATTAGCAGTAATTAAAACAAATAGAACAGAATATGTTCAATTAATTATGAGAAAAGATGGAGATGAAGATGATCTACAAAGCAAAGATGCAAAAGTCTTTATAGGATTACCAAATTCTGGTGGAGCTGGTTCTTGGAGAAATATGACTCTGTTGGAGCCAAATTATGGAGAAGCATCTGCAATAACAGGTCCTCTTGATATAATAGCTTTAAATGATCTTGCTGATAAAAAATTTGATGCAATAATTAGAACATGTCATATATCATTAGATGATGAAATTTTAAAGAAAGTTAATTCAAACAAGTTTATAAAATTTAAAGATCTAGACGATAAAGATTTAAATGACAATATCGAAATCAATGGAAAAGATGAACCAGTTTATAATTTTAGTAAAGTAAAAATAAAAGATTCTTTTCTTGGAAATAGCGTTAGAATGTTAGAAACACATGTTTATGTTGTAATTAACACTGATTTAACTACTCGAAAACAAAGAGGGCAAATCATAGATAAAATTTTATTATACGGAACAGGATTATTTGAATAGTAATAATAAAATAAAGGTGAATAATATGAAAAATATAAAAATAGAACTATTACATTCAACTCCACTATCTATATGTTCCCACGCAATTAGAACCTGCTGGAACTCATTTAATAAATCAGATAATGGTGGACAGAAAGATCTAGAATTAATAGATCGTATTGGTAATAAAATGAAACATGAATCTGTTAAAAATCATATTCATTTTACATTTTATATCGAAGGAATAACAACAAAAACATTATTAGCGTTAACTAGACATGATGTAGGAGTTGAATTTAGTGTTATGTCAACAAGATATACAACAGCCTCATCTGTTAAGTCTGGAAAGGCTAAATACACAGAATCAAAATCCGAATTTATAAATAAGTGTTTACAAGATATAAATAATATGGTAAATGAAGCAGTAAGTAAAAATATTGCAAATGACGAAATATCATTAATACTACCACAGTCTTGGCAATATGATTTGACCTGTACAATGTCATTAACGGCAGTACAGCATTTTCTAAAACTCAGAACCACATCTCATGCTCATTGGGACATTAGAGATTTGGCGTATGAATTATACAATGCAATTCCTAATGAATACAAGTATTTACTTGATGATTGCATTATAGAAAAAGAAGGAGATATAAAATGATTGGATTAGTTAGTAATATGGAAACGTCATTTAATGAACAATATGCAAATAAAGTAGAAGATAATGGCGGAACCACAAGTTATTATCAATTGGATCCAAAATGGAAAGAAGTTCAAGATATTATTGAAGCATATAATTACAATTATTCTCAGGGAAATATCTTAAAAGTGGCAATGACATTAAATAGAGATCGTCATTCAGGTACAGATACAATTAGGGACTTAATGAAGCTAATGTGGTTCTGTGAACGAGAAATAAAAAGATTAAAAGATATCAAATGAAAAAGCAATTAACATTATCAGATGCAATATGTGGTTCCGTTAAGGAAAATTTAGTTAAATTTGTTTGTAGTGATTGTGCTACTAAACATAGGAAACACGAACCATATGATGGTACATATACAGCACATATTGGAAGTTGTGAAATATGTGGGAAAGAAAAACAAATAACTTCAGCCAAAAAATTATTTGGCTATCACATATTTGTATAGGAGTGTTATATGAGTATAGAACTTGAATCTTATGTACATGATATATCAGTGCAAGAACAAAAAGATATTAAATATGAAACAGCATATCAGCAATGGAATGATTATATCGAAGATGATTTAGATACATTAAGAGTAACTTTAGAACATATTCGTGACAAATCTGTATGTTTTGAAACACCAGATGGGGAACAATATGATTTTTCAGAGGAATTGGAAGATTTTATTGAAGATTTAATTTGATTTTTATTAAACAAAAAAAAGGAATAAAGAATGCTAAAGAAATATGATATATTATATATTGATCCTCCATGGAAATTTAATGCTCGATCAAATACAAATACTAAATTTGGTGGTGGAGCGATGAAGCATTATCCTACAATGACAATGTCTGAAATAAAAAAATTAGATTTTTCATTATTATTAAAGGATAATGGATTAGCATATGTTTGGGTTACCCTTGCTAAATTACCAGAATGTATTAATGCAATTCAATCTAAAGATTTACAATATGCAACTACAGGCTTTGTTTGGGTCAAGCTAAAAGGTAGTTCAGATACTCCAACAGATACGCATAGATATTATATGGATGATACATATTATAGACCATTCTTTGGAGTAGGTAATTACACGGCATCAAATGCAGAGATTTGTTTAATATTTAGAAAAAATAAGATGATAAAATATGAACAAAAGGTATCACAAATTATAATATCAAAAATTGAAGAACATTCTAAAAAACCAAAAGAAGCATATGATCTACTAAATACAATGTATCCAAATGCAGATAAACTTGAAATATTTGCAAGAAATTCATACGAAGGATTTGATTCTATTGGCAATCAATTTAACGATATGGATATTAAAGAGGTATTAAAGCTATATAGCAAATAATTATCATTTGCCTTGTCGGTTATCTATATGTATTCCGGTATAGCAGTGGTTCGGCACCCATTGATCAAGGCATGTTGAAAGTCCACAATCTAAAATAATATAAGAAAAAAAGGAAATGATATGGCAAAAAACAAAGATGTAAAAAAACAATTAAAATTACTAGACAAAGTGGCAAGAGAATTCTTTGACAAAGTAGAAGAAGAATCTAGTATTAAAGAAGAATCTAATACAAATCTAACTGAACAAAATTGTAGATTAATTGATGAAGTAATAAATAATACTCTCTCTTCTGGAGACACATACTTAACAAGTGGTTCTGCAAAGACAATGGTTAAATTAGCACAATTAAAATTATTAATTAAAGCCGGAGACAAATAGTTGTGAGATGGCAAGATGGATTAAAAAAATGGAGAAAAGATAGATCTATTACGGAACCACAAAGTACATATAGATCTATGATGCTAGAAGAAGACGATGAATATAATATTGCAGTATCGACAAATAATGAACATGAAATAATAGATGCAATTTGTGATATGGCAGTAGTAAATGAGAATCAAAGAGCTCTTGAGTGTAAGGATAATTCTGGATGTTTTATTTCTTTTAATTCTTTATCGGATGCATTGAGAACTTATGAGTTCGAAGATGACAACTGTTCTATATTTTTTTGGATAGATAAATATCTACATGATCTTGCAAAAAAACATGGATATAATTTAGACCTTGCATTAAAATTAACAGTTAAGCATATAAGTTCTAGACAACAAGATCCAAAACAAAAAGCTCGATGGGAAAAACAAGGTGGAAATATAAAAGGTGAAAAATGGTTAAAGAATAAAAATCAAGATCCAGAGACTATTTATCAACCAGATTATAGTAAATGTAAACTACCGAAGAAATAGCAATGAATAAACAAATGGAATTTGTCATCTCTTCTGAAACAAATAATACATATATAATATTAGTATATATAAATAATACTCAAATAGATACTTTATCTATATATGCACCTAATTCAAATATTGCTATTAAAAGGGCAGAAGAGAGATATAAATAAAAGAAAGGAACATTATCAAATGACTGATGAAGAATTAGTAAAAGAATGGCTTAAAACAAATAAGCCATTAGTAGTAGGAACAAATGATAAACAATTTGTAAAAAAAACAGATACTCAAATTAAGAAATCTATAGAAGAGATTAATGAGAAATTTAAAATAGAAATCCAACCTATTGTTGATAAATATCATAGAGATAATAAAATTGGTGTAAGAAACAGATTAGAAAGATCATATGCTCCTGAGTTAACTGATTCTTCTACATTTGATTATGGATATTAAAAAAGGAATATAAGAAAATGAATGTAATAAAACATAACGGATCTTCAGAACCACTAGATATATCTAAAATAGAAAAGTCTGTTAGCTGGGCAACAGATAATATTAGCAATGTATCTGCATCTGATATATTAATAAAATCAAAATTACATTTCTATGACGGAATCGAAACAGACTATCTATTGGATGTCACAATAAAAACTGCATATGATATGTCAACGATAAGACATCCAAATTATGACCTTGTTGCTAAAAATCTTAAGCTTCAAAAGCTATATAAGAATTTATTCAAATCAGTTACTCCATATACAATAAATGATTTTATTAAAGATAAACATCATTTATATAATGAGAGAGTATATAGAGCATATAAAAAATATGGAAAAGAACTGGAAAAGATCATAAATCATTCTCGTGATTTCACATTCTCAGCAAGTGGTTTCGATTTTGTAATAGAAAATTATGGAAAAATCAAAAATAAGATTCCACTAGAATCCCCACAATTTATATATATGCTTATAGCGATGGATGCATTTGTTGATGAATCCTTAGATGACATAAGAGATCTATATGAGGGATTATCAACATATAAAATTACACTTCCTTCTCCAGAAATGAATGCATTTAGAAGTTTAGATCCATCAAACAAAATTGAACCAAATACCAATTTTGCATCTTGTTGTTTAATTAGAATTGGAGATAGTATCGATAGCTGGAATGAAGGTACAAAAGCGATTGTAAGTCATACTTGTGCAAGTGCTGGAACAGGAATTGATATTGCCGATATATCATCAATTGGAGATTTAGTTAAAAATAAATCAATAATTCATGGAGGTAAGGTTCCTGAAATACATTCAATAAATAAAGATATAAATAAATCACAACAAAACAACAGAAGAGGTTCTGGAACACCATTTGTATCATTTTTTGATCCTGAAATCGAAACTATATTATCTATAAAATCACCAAGAACAGAAGCTGCAAAGCGTATTAATGAACTTAGTTATGGTATAAAAATAAATCAATTATTTGAAGATAGAGTTAAAAATAATGGAGTAATATCATTATTCTCAGTCCGTGATGTTCCAAATTTATTAGATGCATTTTATGATAAAGATATTTCTAAATTCTATACAGTATATGAACAAGCAGAAAGAAATGAGTTATATAAATCACAAATAAATGCTCGTGAATTATTACAGATAATAGCAAAAGAAATGATTGAAACATCTGCATATTATATAGCGAATATTGATTTAATTAATCAAAATACACCATATAAAAACCCAATATCTCAACTTAATATATGTATGGAAGATGCAGTTCCTACATTACCATTAGATTCAAAAAAACCAAATGATCCTGCAATAGGAATATGTGTTCTTGGAAATATAAATCAATCTGCAGTATTAATAGAA
>Ga0256837_1001503_pt1 | contig 15993 bp, 13 predicted proteins | sample 4562384metaG_FD_185976 | JGI IMG/M metagenome (GOLD analysis project Ga0256837, IMG submission 185976) | Hydrothermal vent microbial communities from Guaymas Basin, Mexico - 4561-384 | ecosystem: Environmental > Aquatic > Marine > Hydrothermal vents | place: Mexico: Guaymas Basin | collected...
TAAAAAAGTTTCTGTTTTATATTTTAGAGTGTGATTAGTATGATTTTGAGAGTATTTGAATTCAGATGAATCATATAGAAAAGATGACCATACTTTTTTATATTTATACTCCGTTATAGGTCTTGATGAATGTTCAGAAGATGTATATCTATACTCCTTCCATTGATAAGCAGATACTACTCTTTTTAAAACTAAATCATTAGATTTTATCTGAAAAACAGGGTCTATAATTGTATGAGTTGGTTCTATCTTTCCTTGAATAAGTGTTGCATATTTTTCTATCTCTACTATATTTTTATTAAGATGAATTGCTTTCTCTTCATTAGAATATAAAATAGTGATAGCCAATATTATAAAAGCAAAACTCCCAAATAGAGTATTTGATGAGTTTTTACTTTTCTCAAAACGAGAGGATTGAGGTAACTCTTCATTATCATCCATTATAAAATTCTTTGTATGCTAATCAAAGTTGAGAGCAATATAGCACCCTTATCGACATTAGCACTTTTCATAGTGAGTTCACTATCTAAAAGAAGTTGATGGAGTTGAGAGTATGTTTGTGGTTTAAACTTTAAAGAGAGAGAGGCTTTTTCATCTACTACAAACTTTGGAGCTGGATAGCCTAAAACCTCTAAAGCGTTAGGTGTTCCATTGACTCTTATATATATGTTAAACATATAGAGTTGAGTTATAAATGAGGTAAGTGCTGTTAAAACTCTTATCTCATCCTCTCCATGTTCAAGAATATTTTGAAGGTCAAAGATAAACTCTTTTTTATCTAACACTTTTTTTATAAAATCATCTAAATTAACTTCACTTAAACCATATACTAGATTTTCTATATCTTTCGTTGTTATCTCTCTATCATAAACACTAAACTTTTCCATCTCATTACAGGAGAGTGCTACATCTCCGTTATGAATATTTAAAAGATGAGAGATAGTGTATTTATCTATATTTACTTTTTTCTCTCTTGCTACTTGTGCCACGATGTTTTGAGCTTCATACCCTTTAGGATGAAAAAAGCGTACAACCATAGTTGTTTGTTTACTATATATTTTACTGTATACCTTATGGTCACTCCCATAATAAGCATATATAAAAATATTATCTCTATTTTTTTCAGCAAGAGATACTAAAACATCTAAATCTTTTCTAGGTACTTTTTTTTCACTCTTAATAATCAAGATGTTTCTCTCTCCAAAAAGAGAGGATTGAGAAAGATGTTCTTTTGCAGATTTAAAGTTATACTCATCGTGATAAAGATTTAAAACAATAGAATCATCTATATTTGTCAGCATTTTTGTATACATATCTATCAAAAACTTACTCTCTCCAAAAAATATAAAGTTATTAGAGACAGAGTGATTTTGAATATGTTTATCGAATTCATTTTTATACATATAATAGTATAGAATGTTCCTACTTAAAATTAAAGTATAATATCTCAAAATAATAGGATTATGTACAGAAGTTATATCATGCAACATACAAATATAGTTTCAATCAAACTGTATCATATAGTTAAATATATTTAGTAAGTTACAAACTAATAAATCATATTATTTATATAAAAAGGAATGAAATGGAAAAGATAAAACCGATATATCTTAAAGATTATAAAAAGCCTGATTTTACTATCAAAGATGTTGTATTACTATTTGATATTTATGAAGAGTATACATTAGTTACTAATAGTATGAATATTATAAAGCTAGATGCTGAGATAGATGATATAGTTTTAGATAGTATAGATTTAGAGCTTCAAGAGTTATGGTTAAATGACCTTAAACTTCAAGAAAATCGTTATAGTTATATAGATGAAAAATTAACTGTATTTAATATGCCCACAGAGTTTACACTTAAGATAGTAAACAAGATATATCCTCATAAAAATACAGAACTAGAGGGATTATACAAATCTGGAGAGATATTTTGTACCCAAAATGAACCAGAGGGTTTTAGACGAATCACTCCCTATCTTGACCGTCCAGATGTTATGAGTGTGTTTACAACTACTGTTATAGCAGATAAAAAGAGTTATCCACTTCTTTTGAGTAATGGAAATAAAAAAGAGTGTCACGATAGTTTTGATGGTCGCCATGGTGTTACTTGGATAGACCCACATCCAAAACCATCCTATCTTTTTGCTTTAGTTGCTGGAGATTTAGGTGTTGTTAACGATGAGTTCACAACAGCAAGTGGCGAGAATGTAGAACTAAATATATATTGTGATTTAGGCAATGAATCTAAATGTACTCATGCTATGCGTTCACTCAAAAAGTCTATGACTTGGGATGAGGAGAAGTATGGACGAGAGTATGATTTAGATATATACAATATAGTAGCCGTAGATAGTTTCAATATGGGAGCGATGGAAAACAAAGGTTTAAATATCTTTAACTCTCACTATGTTTTAGCTGATGAAGATAGTGCAACAGATGCTAACTTTATGGGGATTGAAGCTGTTATAGCACATGAGTATTTTCATAACTGGACAGGAAACCGTATAACATGTAGAGATTGGTTTCAGCTTACACTCAAAGAGGGATTAACAGTTTTTCGTGACCAAAGTTTTTCTGCTGATATGAACTCAAAGAATGTTCAACGTATAGAAGATGTAAAAGCCTTACGTGAACGCCAATTTGTAGAGGATGCTTCACCAACTGCACACCCTATTCAACCAGAGTCTTATATATCTATGAACAATTTTTATACATCTACTGTATATGAAAAGGGTGCAGAAGTTATTCGTATGATACATACTCTTTTAGGAGAGGAAAATTATCGTAAAGCTACTGACCTCTATTTTGAGAAGTTTGATGGTCAAGCTGTTACAACCAACGATTTTTTATGGGCTATGAGTGAAGCAAGTGGTGTTGATTTAACTGCATTTGAACTTTGGTATCATCAGTCAGGAACACCAACTCTTCAAGTAAAAGAGAGTTTTTCAGATGGAGTATATAAAGTAAGTTTTACTCAAGTTGTTCCCGATGCTGTTGATGGAACAAAACAAAAACCATATTATTTTCCTTTAAAAATAGCTATTTTAGATAATAGTGGAGAGGAGATAAGTAGTGAAACATTGATTATCTCTCAAGAGAATGAGGAGTTTATAGTAACTAATCTTACTCAAAAACCTATACTATCTATAAATCGTGATTTCTCAGCACCTATAATTATAGAGCAGGAGCAACAAGAGTATTCATTCTTAATGCAATATGACAAAAATAGTTTTGTAAGATATGAATCAGCACAATCATTTGGTGTAGAAACATTAGAGAATTTAATGCAAAATAGAGAATTAAATAGTGACTATATAGAAGCATTTGGTAAACTTCTTGATTTAGATATAGACCTCTCTTATAAAGCACTTCTTCTTGAATTACCAACTATCTCGACATTGATGCAACGTCAAACTAAAGTTGATTTTGAACCTATATATAAAGCGAAAGAGAGATTGGAAAAAGAGTTGGCGTTAAGTTATAAAGAGAAACTTTTAGTACTCTATACTCAAAACCATAAACCTAAAAATAGTGATATAGATGCAAAAAGTATGGGAGAGAGAGCTTTAAAAAATCGTTGTTTAAAACTTCTTTCTGCTTTAGAGAGTGAAGAGATTATCTCTTTAATATATACTCAATATAGTAACTCTTTAATGATGACAGATAGAGTAGTAGCTCTTGATATACTTGAAAATATTTCAGGTGAATTTTCAAAACTAGCACTAGAAGATTTTTATAAACGATATAAAGATGATAGTTTAGTGATGAATAAATATTTTGCTATTCTATCATCATCAGGAAGAGAGGGAGTTTTAGAGAGAGTTATCACATTAGAAGATGATGAGGTTTATGATAAAAAAGTTCCAAATCTTGTACGCTCTCTTATAGGTAGTTTTGCAAGAAATTATAGATATTTTCACTCTAAAGATGGAAAAGGGTATAAGTTTGTAGTAGATAAAATTTTAGAGATAGATAAAATCAATGCACAGATGGCATCAGGTTTAGCTGGAGCATTTAAAATCTATGCAAAATTAAATCTTCATAATAAAGAGTTAATGAAAGTTGAGTTAGAGAGAGTGATAGATGAAAAAACTATCTCTAAAAATGTATATGAGATAGTGAGTAAAATCTTGAATGTTTAAGAGTATACTTTAGTAGCACTTTTCATTCCAACTTTTATATTCTAGCTGGGATTGGTATTACAAAAGAATTTAAAGATATAAGAGTGGTTAGGGTAGCTCTTATAAAGAGAGGTGGAAGAATACCAAGTTAGAGATTGGGAATCAATAAAAAACATCATCTCTATTTGCTACTTTATTAGAGATGATTTTTGAGTTTTGCAAAGTTTACAGTCTCTATGATGGAAATATTGGATTAGGGTTGTGATTGAGTGAAAGGGAGGGGATAAAATAAAATTTTATTTATAATAAAAGTTTTACTCTTTTTTAAGTATAATGCCACAAAATTTTGTTAGGATAAAACTCTTAACTCCCCCCTAAAGGAAATAATATGGCATTAAACGTTTATTATGATAAAGATACAAATTTAGATTTAATCAAAAGCAAAACAGTTGCAATGATAGGTTTCGGTTCACAAGGTCATGCTCACGCTGAAAACTTAAGAGATAGTGGTGTTAATGTTGTTGTAGGTCTTCGTAAAGGTGGTTCTTCATGGGCTAAAGCTGAAGCTAAAAAATTTGAAGTTTTAACTATTGCTGAAGCAACTGCTAAATCTGATGTTGTTATGATTCTTTTACCAGATGAAAATCAATCTGAAATTTATGATAACGAAATTGCTCCTAACCTTAAAGATGGTGCTACTATCGCATTTGGTCATGGTTTTAACATTCACTATGGTCGTATCAAACCAGCATCTAACATCAATGTTACTATGATTGCTCCAAAAGCTCCAGGTCATACTGTACGTTCTGAGTTTGTTCGTGGTGGTGGTATTCCAGATTTAATCGCTGTTGGTCAAAATCCTTCAAACCAAACTAAAGAGTTAGCTCTTTCTTATGCTTCTGCTATTGGTGGTGGTCGTACTGCTATCATCGAAACAACTTTCAAAGATGAAACTGAAACTGACCTTTTTGGTGAGCAAGCAGTTCTTTGTGGTGGTGCTTCTGCATTAGTTCAAGCTGGTTTTGAAACATTAACTGAAGCTGGTTATGCTCCAGAACTTGCATACTTTGAGTGTTTACATGAACTTAAACTAATCGTTGATTTAATGTTTGAGGGTGGTATTGCTGATATGAGATATTCTATCTCTAACACTGCTGAGTATGGTGATTATGTTTCTGGTAAACGTGTTATCAATGCTGAGTCAAAACAAGCTATGCGTGACATCTTAACTGAAATTCAAGATGGTAGATTTGCAAAAGATTTCATCTTAGAAGGTCAAGCTGGTTATCCTCGTATGAATGCTGAGCGTACTAACGATAAAGAAAAACTAATCACAAAAACTGGTAATCAACTTCGTGAAATGATGCCATGGATCTCTGCTAATAAAATAGTAGATCAAGAAACTAACTAGTCTTTCTCTTTTTTAAGTAAATCATCTTAGGGTGATTTACTTATTCTCTCTCTTAATCTCTACATTGTTCTTTTTTCATTGTTAAAGTAAATAAATTATTAACTATATAGGTGTAATATAACGGTAATAAAATATCTTTAGCAGGAGACATATTTGCCAGAAAATAAACCTCAATATAATATCCCACTACACGATATAAAACCTCTTCTTGAAGTTCAAGAATACTCATTTTATTATCTTGTTGCTATCATTTTAGTTGCTACCTCTCTGATTATAGGAGTGCTCTATCTTCTATATAGATGGTTTCAAAGAAGAGATAAGTTTAATATACGAAAAGAGCATTTTCATGCTTTAAACTCTCTCGATTTTAAAAACACAAAAAAATCAGCTTATCTTATAACACTTTATGGAAATACTTTCAAAGATGATAGTCCGAGACATAAAGAGATGTATAACAACCTTGTAACAAGGTTAGAGGAGTTCAAATATAAAAAAGAGGTTAACTCTTTTGATAGTGAAGTTTTAGGTTATATAGAGCTTTATAAGGAGATGATAGATGTTTAATACTCTTTTTTTTGAATACCCATTTTTTATAGCTATTTTGGTTCTCTTTGTAGTGTGTGAACTTTTCTGTAAAATGAAAAATAGCTCCATATACTTTCCCCACCTCAATCAGTTTATGAAACAATCTATCTCCTCATCTAAACTACTTCTATTTTTAAAATGGTTGGCTATTGTTATGTTAGTTGTATCTTTAATGTCACCAGTAAAAGATGAACCTTATGAGTTAGAACCTAAAGATGGGTATGAGATAGCACTTATATTGGATGCTTCTCAATCTATGCAAGCACAAGGATTTGATAGAACAAACCCTCTCTTAACTCGATTTGATGCTGTTAAAAACATAGTAGGAGATTTTATAGATACTCGTAAAGATGATAATATCGGTTTGGTAGTTTTTGGGGCTTACTCCTTTATCGCTTCACCACTTACTTATGATGAACATATATTAAAACGGGTAGTTTCTCAACTTCAAATAGGAATGGCAGGAAAATATACAGCACTTTATGAGTCTTTAGCACAAGGGGTAAATCTCTTGAAGATGAGTAAATCAGAATCTAAAGTAGCTATACTCTTAACAGATGGATATAGTACAGAGGGTGTCGATAAAATTCCTCTTAAAGTAGCTATTGAGATGGCTAAAAAAGAGGGTATAAAAGTATATCCTATCGGTATAGGGCATTCAAATGAGTACAATAGAGCCGTATTACTTGAGATAGCAGATGGAACAGGTGGTGTTGCCTTTGGTGCTTCAAATGCAGATGAACTTTTAAAAGTTTATAAAAAAATAGATGAACTTGAAAAATCTGAGATAAAAAATGAGACATTTACATATTTACATTATTACTACACATATCCACTCTTTATCGCTTTTTTATCTCTTATACTATATGTTTTTCTGAGAAATAGGAGAGGTTAGCAGATGAGTTTTTTATATCCTGAATTTTTATATTATATTTTACCAATCGTTTTTATACTATTTGGTTTTCTTATCACTCAAAAAGATGCACAATCACATTTTTTTAGTGATGAAGTTATGAAAAAGTTGCAAGTTAATGGAGGTAGTTTAACAACACAAGTGAGAAATATACTTTTCTTTATTATAACTATCTTGATAGTAATCGCTTTAAGTTCACCTGTTATAGATGAAGGAAAAGTAGAGGTAAAAGCTAAAAGTGCAGACATTATGATGGCACTAGATATTTCAGACTCTATGTTGGCTGAAGATATATATCCAAACAGACTAAAAGCATCAAAACAGAAGATGATAGAGTTTCTAAAACTTGCATCAACTGAAAGAATAGGTGTCATAGCCTTTGCAAAAAACTCCTATCTTGTCTCTCCACTTAGTTTTGACCATAGTGCTGTTAGTTTTTTACTACAACAGTTGAGTACAAACTCTATTACGGAAAAGGGAACAGATTTTTTATCTATTCTAAATGTTGTGGACAGTTCTATCAAAAATGAAAATAAAAAATATCTGCTACTTTTTAGTGATGGTGGAGATAAAAAAGATTTTTCAGAGGAGATAGCTTTTGCTAAAGAGAAAAATATAGTTGTTTTTATAGTTGGTATGGGAACAGAAAAAGGTGCACCTGTAAAACTTAAAGATGGTAGTTTTGTAAAACAAAATGGTGCTATTATTATCTCTAAACTTAACGAAAACATAGCCTCTCTAGCAACACAAACAGGGGGAGTATATATAGAAAATGTAAACTCAACTGAAGATATAAAAACTATGATGAATGAGATAGCAAAAGTAAGTGAGAAAAAAGAGTTGAAAAGTGAAGAGATTACAAAATTTATACCTCTTTTTTACTATCCTTTAGGATTAGCTATATTTATTTTATTTTTTGCTACAAGTTCATTTTCAAAAGAGAACTTACCTAAAATTTTAACATCTCTTTTTCTACTCTCTTTTGTTGTTTTACCTCAAAATCTTAAAGCAAGTTTTTTTGATTTTGCCAACTTAGATAAAGCAGAGAAAGCATATAACAGTGGTGAGTTTGAAAAATCACAAAAATTGTATGGATCGTATGCAAGAGATACAAAAGATGCAGAAAGTTTTTATAATGAGGGAAACTCTTTTTATAAAGATGGTAAATTTGATAAAGCTTTAGAAGCTTATAATAAAGCTACTTTTAAAGATAAAATTTCTCAATCTAAAAAATATGCAAATATGGGAAACAGTTATGTAAAACAGCAGAAAAAAGATTCCCTACAAAAAGCAAAAGATGCTTATGAAAAATCTCTTACACTTTATGAAGATAAAGATACTAGAGAAAATTTAGAAGCTGTAAAAAAAGCGATACAAGAGCAAAAGAAACAGAAAGAAAATCAGAAAAATAAAGATAAGAATAAAAAGAAAGATGAAGAGAAAAAAAATCAGGAACAAAATAAACAGAATAAAGATAAAAATAGTTCCGATAAAAATAAAAAAGATAGTAAAGAAAATGGTGATAAAAAAAGTGATAAATCTCAAAAAGAGAGTGATAAGGATAAAAAAGAGCAAGAGAAAAAAAATAAGGAGAACAAAGAGTCTCAAAATAAATCTGATGATGCAAACAAAGCAAAAGAGGAGAAACAGAACTCTCACAAAAAAGAGAAAGCTATGATGAGTGATGCAGAACAGGCAAAGTGGCTTAAACAGTTAAATACTAAACAAAATACTTATATGTATAGACTTGCAAAACAGAAGATGAAAAAGGAGAATAGTGATGAAAAACCTTGGTAGAAAAGTAATATTTTTACTTTTAATAGGCATAGAAACGATATATGCAGGTATAGTGGCAACAGTAGATTCAACAGAGGTCGTAAGAGGTGATACTGTAACATTAAATCTTACTTTAGTGGGTGGAGATGTAGGACGACCCGATTTAATGAAAATTTGTAATACTCCAATACTCTCTACAAGTTCTCAAACAAGTATCAGAATGGTAAATGGTGATTATAAAAAGAACTATACACTGAGCTATAAATTTGCACCTCAAAAGAGTTGTAAAATAGATGCTATCGATGTAAAAATAGATGGAAATATAGAAAAATCTAATCCTATCGATATAGTAGTAAAAGAGTATCAGAAAAATATAAATGATGATTTTGAGCTTACTCTTAAAGCAGATAAAAAAGATATATATGTAGGTGAACCTTTTCATCTGTCACTTATATTTAAACAGAGAAATGGTGCAGAAGCTGTTGATAGTAAATTTATACAACCTGACTTTAAAGGGTTTTGGATGAAGGGAGAGAGTAAACCTAAACAGTATAAAAAAGATAAATTTACTTATACTATCATCAACTACCATTTAGCCCCTCAAAGAGCAGGAGAGCTTACAATAGAACCTGCTCAGATGAAGATAGCTACTCGTGTAAAAGATAGAAATAGTTGGGGTTCGTGGGTTTTAGATGTTAAGTGGAAAAGTTACTTCTCAAACAGTTTAAAAATAGATGTCTTAGCACTTCCTCAAGATGTTTCACTTGTAGGTGATTTCACTATTGAATCTATTATAGATAAAAAAGAGATAGAAAAAAATGAAGCGGTTAATGTAACATTAAAAGTTATTGGTAAAGGTAATTTAGAGGATATAGAGACATTTAAACCTACTCTAAATGGTGTGAGTGTTTTTGATGAAAAAATCTCAATAAAAGGAGATACTCTCACTCAAAAAATAGCACTTGTAGCAGACAAAGATTTTACTATTGAACCATTTGAGTTAAAATATTTTGATTTAAAAACACATAGTGTTAAAACTATCTCAACTAAAAAAGTAGATATAAAAGTCAATGGTATCGTAGCTAAAAAGTTGGTTGTAAAACGTGAAGACAATAAAACTTCCAATGATACAAAAGAGATAGTTAAAGTTGTTCAATCATCTCAAAACAGAGAGATACCAATATTTTTACTCTATTTAACATTTATCGGAGGATTGATTGTAGGTGTAGTTTTAACTCTTTTTAAACCATGGAACTTTATAAAAAAAGAAAAAAGTATCTCTTTAAAAGAACCAAAAGTTCTCATTATAAAACTGATGCCATTTCAAGATAACATTGAAGTTGCTAACTTGATAGAGCAGTTAGAGAAGAGTATATACTCTAAAAAAAATATAGAGATAGATAAAAAAATGGTGAAAAGGATTATGAAGAGCTACTCTATCTCTTAATGGAGATGATACCCAATAGGTAAACTAATGACTATCTCAGTTTCAGGCTTAGGAAACTGAGATGATAACTCCTCAATAGTCCGAATAGCTGAACGACTTAAAATCTTATGGTTTGAAGAGATAACTTTTATATTATCTATCTTTCCATCTGTTTTAAGTCTAAATTTTACAAGAACCTCTCCCACAACTCCTTTACGTCTTGCTTTACGTGGATAATAGAGATTATCTTTGATAAGTTCTCTTATTTTATAAAGATTATTATCTATATAATTTACTATATAGTTATTTTTTTTCTCTTTTTCTATCTCCTTTTTGCTCTTTTGTTGTTGAATAGGTTGAACTTTTTTTATAACTGTTTTCTCTATCTTCTTAACTACTTCCTGTTTTATTTCAATCTTTTCTTTTTTTAAAGGAACAACTTTTTTAGCAATAGTTTTTTTAATAACTCTTTTTTTTACTTTTTTAACAATAGCCTTTTTTATCTTCTTAACAATTTTCTTCTTTTTTTTTCTTTGAACAGTTTTTTTTACAGGTGTAGGAATAACTAAAGTTTTTTTTTCAGTAAAAGCAGAGAGTTTTATAGCTATTTTTTGTGTAGGAGAGGGTATCTCTTTTTTTATAGGTTTGTTTATATAAAGATATAAAACTATCAAACCCAAAAAGAGATGAAAAAATAGAGAGATAAAAAGAGAACTACTATGTCTAATCATAGAAAGAATAGTAGCAAACTTTTGTTATAAAAGTGTTAAACTAGATAGCACGTTTAAATTCAGGATAGGCTTCAACACCACATTCATTAACATCCATACCTTCAACTTGAGCATCATCTTCAGCTCTAAAAGGAACAATTTTATTGATAATATATAAAACAGCAAATGAACTACTAAATGCAAATATAGCAACGATAACGATACCTTTTATCTGCTCTAAAATAGATATGTCAGCTACAAATATACCAACAGCTAATGTTCCCCATATACCATTTACAAGATGAACAGATAATGCACCAACAGGGTCATCTAACTGAAGTTTATCAAAAAGAGGTACAGCAAAAACAACTAATGCACCACCAATAGCACCGATTAATATAGGAGTATACATATCGTATAAATCAGGTCCAGCAGTTATAGCAACAAGACCCCCTAATGCACCATTTAAAATCATAGTAATATCAAATAATTTGTATCTAAAATACATCAAAGCAGCAGCGATTAAGGCACCAGCTAAACCAGCAGTATTTGTATTCATAATCGTTTTTGCAACAGTATTAGCATTCTCTACTGAAGAGATAGAACCTACTGAACCACCATTAAATCCAAACCAACCTATCCAAAGTAAAAAAGCACCAAGAACAACTAATGGAATATTTGAAGCGGGGATAACTCTTATTTTTCCTTTAACATAACGCCCTTTACGAGAACCCATAATAAGAATAGCAGCAAGTAAAGCCCATCCACCAGTAGAGTGAATAACCGTAGAACCAGCTAAATCATACATATTTAAATCAAGAAAAGTTCCTGCGATGATGTCAGCACCCCAACTAATATTTACAACCGTAGGATAGATAAATCCACTCATAATAACAGCAAAAATAGTTAATGGAATAATACGTACACGCTCACTCACACCACCACTCATAATATTGATAGTTTTACCAACAAATGCCATCTGAAAAAGAAAAGCAGCATAGATACTCATACTATCATTTTCCCATGCACCAAAAGCGATACTATAACCGATAAGTAAAAATGCTAAAGAAGCAACTGCGTAAATCATTACATTGATTGTTAAAACAGAGGTAACATTTTTTGTACGAACTAGACCCGCTTCGAGCATAGCAAATCCAGGAACCATAAAGATTATAAGAACCATAGAAAAGAGTGCAAAGAAAGTGTCGATAATATATTTAAAATCGGCTTCAACCATAAAAATACCTTTGAAAATTAAGATAAAAATATATTATCAAATCTTTTTAAAAAATTAAATTAATTTGGAATAACAATTTGAAAAGAAGCACCTAGTAACCCATTTTCTATCTCTAGTTTTCCTTTCATATGTTGTTCTATAATTATTTTAGACATATAAAGTCCTATACCTGTTCCTTTATCATTCTCTTTTGTAGTAAAGTATGGTTCAAAAATTTTCTCTAAAATATTTTCATCTATTCCACCTGCATTATCATCTACAATAATAATAACATTCCCATCGTTTTCTTCTGTACTAATAGTAATTTCACCATTTTTAATATTTTTCAAAAGAATTGCATCCATCGCATTTGCTATGAGATTTACTAATACTTGAGATAACTCATTTTTTAAACAGCTAAAAGTTATATCTTTATTTGAATATATATTTAAAAGAATACCGTTAGATTGAAGAGTCGGTTTTATAATGTTTAAAGATTGATTAATAACATCGGAGAGTTTACAAGATGTAAATTTTTTATCAGCTCTAAAAAAATCTCTAAAATCATCAATAGTTTTAGACATATGAGATATTATTCGAGTAGCTTGACTTGTTGAATTAGATATTATATTTTCATTCAATGTTCCTATTTTATAGGAGATAAGAATCTTACTAAAAAGAACACTTAATGAGTTTAAAGGTTGACGCCATTGGTGACCGATATTTTCTATCATCTCTCCCATAGAAGCCATTTTTGATTGTTGAATAAGCATTTTATTCTGTTTCCAATTCTTCTCAGTTTCTATTTTTACAAGTTTTATTAAAGCATCTTTCCTCTTTTGAATAAGAGATATATCAAAACCTATTACAACTATCTCTTCTACAATATTATTTTCATTTAAAATTGGAGTAAAGGTAAGTTGAAGATAGATCTCCTCTTCATCTTGATTTTTGAATTTAAAAATAGTCTGAAAGGATTGTTTCTCTTCAATACTATCTTCTAGCTTTTTTAACTCTTGATTATATGTTTCATCCATATATTTTTGAAACTTCTTTCCAATAGAGATTTTAAATAGTTTATCAAAAGTTTTATTTGTATAGATATATTTTAACTTTTTATCTAATTTAAAAAAAATAGTAGAATTATCTATCGCATTTGTATAGAGATTAAATCTATTTTTTTGTACCTCAATAGTACGATGTTGTTTCAGCTCATTCATCATCTTATCTATTTTTAGTAGTAACTCCTCTGAGGCATAGGGTTTACGTATAAAATCATTTGCACCATTTTTAATAACTTTAGCAATTTTATCGGGGTCGGAAGTTCCAGAAACAACCATTACAGGAATAAGAAGATTTGCTCTGTCTCGTTTAATAGTACTTAAGAGCTTATTTCCATCCATAACAGGCATCTCAAGGTCTATTATCGCTCCATCTATCTTATTGTTTTTTAGGATTTGAAGTGCTTCTTTCCCATCAACAGCTTCATATACATTAAATTTACGTTTAGATAACAATATACGAAGTTGATTTCTCATAAATCGTGAATCATCAACAATTAAAATATTTAGAGTATCATTTGTAGAGATATTGTTAATAAGTTGAACAATAGCAAGTTCCATATCTGCAAAATATCTCTCTTTCGTTATGTAATCTATAATGTTACTAGACTCAAAGAGTTCTTTACGACGTTGTCTATCTCTATTTGAGGATAAAACGATTACACGAGTATCTAAATGCTTTTTAAGAGATGGTAATAAATCTTCACCAACTCCATCGGGAAGTTCCAAATCTAAAAGAGCATAGTTAAAACTATTTTTTTCTAAAATACTTTTAGCAGAGCTAATATCAAATGCTTGTGTAACCTCAAAATCCCTTGCAGATAAAGATTCATATAGAGCATTGTTTATAAGCTTAGAATCATCAATGATTAAAATAGTTTCTTTTTTCAAAATAGTTTTCCTAAATTAAATTATATTTATAATGATAGTTTAATTTTTGCAATAAGTCCATCTTTTGAAGATTTTTTTGATATACTCAAATATGAAAAATTTTATAAAAAAAGATGTAAACAGAACAAGTATAGGTGTTAATATCTCATTTAGTGGTGAGATTAAAAAACAAAATATTGAACAGATGGTTCAAAATTGCTCAACAGGAGCTTGTGAATGTATGAGTGATACAACTAAGAAAAAAATTGAAAATATGGAAATAAATGGTAAAGATGGTGATGTTGAGTTATCTTTAACAGGAGATATTACGAAAGAGGAGATAGAGGAAGCTTTAGCTAAATCTACTATTATATAGTAGATAGCTTTTTTCTTATATATATAAAATTTAATTTTTACTTTTCAAAAATAATCATCTCATAAACACTTCGTTTTGTAACAAGTGCTTTATCTGGTGATACAGAATGACTATTTTTAGCACAAGAGACTTCATGACGAAGTCCTGCTATCTCATTTTCCATAGTATCAACATTCTCTTTTAGACGCAATATAATATCAACTCCAGCTAAATTGACTCCTAGCTCACGTGTAAGACGTAAAATAAGTTTTATTCTATCTATATCTCTTTCAGAATAAAGTCTTATACGCCCATTAGAACGTGCTGGGCAGATAAGGTTTTCTCTCTCATATTGACGCAAAGTTTGAGGATGAATATCTAGTATCTTAGACACAATACTTATAAGATAGACAGGTTCATCATATTTATGAGTCATCTTCTACCCTTTTGGAAGTTTATCTTTCATCATCTGAACTAAATCTTCAGCTAATTCATCAACTAATGGAAGAACGATGTTAGCTTTAAGATATAATGCCCCACGAACTTTTGTTTTTCTATTCATTGCACCCATCTCTTTTACACGAAAACGTTGTCCATTTTTTGTATTTGCAGGTACTTTTAGTTTTATCTCTTTTTCAAGTGTTTGAATAGCAATTTTTTCTCCAAAAAGTGCAGAGTGAAGAGTTATATCAAAGTTTTTTACTAAATCGTCATCTTCTCTCTCATATTCAGGATTTGAAGCGACTGTTATCTTTAAGAAAAGGTCTCCAGCACGACCATTTTGAGCATGACCTTTTCCTTTTACTCTCATCTTTTCACCACTATTTACACCAGCAGGAATTTTGATGTCAAAACGTTCACCATTTACAGAAACAGAGTGAGAACCACCTAAAATAGATACAATAAAAGGGATAGTAACACTTGTTTCTATATCAAGATTTACTTGCTGTTGTTGATGTCCAAAACCACCACCAAATCCGCCTCCACCGAAGCCTCCAGCACCACCACCAAAACCTCCACCACCAGAGAACATCTGTCTTAAAATATCATCTAAATCAGCAGAACCAGCATTACCATGACTTCTTGAGAAATCACTAAAGTTTTGACCACCAAACATACCATCACCCATCTGGTCATATTGAGCTTTTTTCTGTTTATCACTAAGTATCTCATACGCAGAGTTAATCTCTTTAAATTTCTCTTCAGCACTCGGGTCTTTATTTACATCTGGATGGTATTGACGTGCTAATTTTCTATATGCTTTTTTTATCTCTGATTCACTTGCACCTTCATTGATTTCAAGTGTTTTATATAATGATTTACTCATAGTTATCCTAAAATTATATTTTAATTATTGAATGAAATTATATCATAAGAGTTGAGTGGAAGTCAATCAAGTTTTTAACAATTACAGAACTATACTACCCCAATAAATTAATACAATAATTTTAAAAACCTTATTCCCTACAACATCGTTACCTTATGAAACATTCTCCTCTGGTTTAATATAGTATTCATCATTAATCTGTAAACTATCAAAGTAA
>Ga0256837_1001505_pt1 | contig 15964 bp, 9 predicted proteins | sample 4562384metaG_FD_185976 | JGI IMG/M metagenome (GOLD analysis project Ga0256837, IMG submission 185976) | Hydrothermal vent microbial communities from Guaymas Basin, Mexico - 4561-384 | ecosystem: Environmental > Aquatic > Marine > Hydrothermal vents | place: Mexico: Guaymas Basin | collected...
CTAAAGTAACAAAACGGTTATACTCAGCAGAAAGGTTGTATTTCTTCTGTTGACCTTCAATTGCTTTATTCATTTTTTTGCCACTGTTATACGCAACAATAGCTTTACCATCATTCACTTCACACACTTTCGCATCTAAAACTCTTAAAAGAGTAACTGGCTTAGATGGAACTGTGATAGTACGGCTCATACCGATTTTTTCAACAATATATTCCATTTGTTACTCCTATTTGTCCATAGAGCGAACTTCTACATCCACTTCCGGCGCTAAATCTAGTTTCATTAACGAATCAACTGTTTCTGGCGTTGCAGAAACGATGTCTATCATTCTAGCGTGCATACGAATTTCAAATTGCTCACGAGATTTTTTGTTAACGTGAACAGATTTTAAAACTGTGTATTTACGAATTTTTGTTGGTAAAGGTATTGGACCACGAATTGCAGCTCCAGTACGCTTAACAGCCTCAACGATTGATGCTACTGATCTATCAAGTACACGATGATCGTAAGCTTTCAATTTCAAACGAATTTTTTCCATAATTTTCCTTCTAAAGAACTCGTTGGATCCTAGCCCAACTATTTTAAGGGAGCGGAATTATACTCAAATAAATACTCAAATTCAAGAAAATAGGGGGTAAAAACGAGATTTATTTAAAATTTATTTCCTTATTAAAAGGAAATATCAAAATGTTCTAAACTTATATTTTTTATATATTCGAATATCTATAATATTTTTTATATCTTTTTTTATATCTTTTAAAAATATATCAAGTGCTCTTTTATCTTGACATTGGTATACTCTTATCTTTGGTGTAATTTCGATTTTCTCTTTGCAGTTATATTTTGTTTCTAGTAATTGAATGTTAGCATCTTTATTAAAAACAACCTGTATTAGTTCATTAAAACCCTCTTTATGCTCAATATTACGTAGATGTAGTTGCTGTTGTCGCAAATAATTTTCTTTAATATTTATAAGTCTTGTATAATCTTGTGCAAAGAGTTCTGCACACAGCAATATCATCATCCATATATAATTCATCTTAGTGTCCATAAATTTCCAATCCAATACTTTGTAAATATCCAGAGTTTTGTGGTAATCTGTCTGTAATCTCAACATACCATTTACCTTGTGAATGTTCACCCAAAAAGGAAACACTCGAAAAACGAAAGCCATATTTATAGGCCGCATAGCGTTCATCATTTGGTAACATAAGTAAAGTCTTTGTTCCTAAAGGTGATATAAGTGCTATCTCCAAATCTCCTGCATAACTGTGATCTGTCGTAATAGTCACACCTACCCATTCAACTGTAATATTTTCATTTATCGCTATACTCTTACTAATGGTAGTATTTGTGTCTGATAAAAAAGTATTTTGCGTATCAAGTCTATTTTGCACTATCTGTAATGGTGGTAAATGCACAAAGTCTCTTGACTGACATTTCTCAACCATTCCAAGTGGATTAATTTTCCCAAAACCATAATCGATACTATGCCATAAACCTGCACTATTTCGAATCCAGTTTGTGTTATTTTCATCAATTTTTATTGCTGTATTTGCTATCAACCACCGTATATCTCTATATGACAAATCGGGACATGCTTCGAGCGTTAAAGCGATAACACCACTTACAATAGGTGCTGCTGAACTTGTACCGTTCATAGCATACGTATAATTACGTCCACTATCCTCATCAACGGTTACACTCCCTTTAGAACCTGATGGTATCTCATCTGCATAGTATGATTTACCCATTAACAATGTGGTCATTATAGTTGGTCCAGTATAATAATGTTCTCCACCATAAGCACTTACAAGTATATTGCTCCCTGGATTGGAATAGCTTGCATATTTATCTAGGTGATTTAAAGCAGCTACCGCCATGACATAAGGATTGTTGCTAAGGTATGAAAGATTTGCATTACCAAAGTTCTCTCTGTCATTACCAGCTGCAAAAACAAAGACTCGTCCTTTTCCACCACGCAGTTTTTCTACTGCCTCTTTTAAAACAAGTTCATATGCTACATCATCAAAAAAATAAGTTCCCCAACTATTATTTGATACAGCTATTCGATCATCATCTATTTGTGTATACCACACTTTTTGCAGTTCAGGAATTGTTTGATCTTCTAACCAATTACTTCCTGCTATTTGAGCTCTTGGAACAATTCCACGTACACCCAAATCATTATTTGTTCTCGCTGCAATAATACCAGCAACAGCGGTTCCATGTCCAACATCTATTGGTGACTCATAAGAAGATGTCACTTGAGATGTTGGTGTCGGGTCATTAGTATGGTTGATTGCGTTAAGTGACAAGTTTAGATTGACATCAAGGTCTTCATGTCCTGATTCCACACCTATGTCCACTACCTGAATAATTGTTTTGTTATATTCGTTACCACCAATAAAACGATGATACAATGGTAGAATATCTAAATCATTTCCCTTGATAGTGCTTACCGATGCAGTATTGACAATATCAGTTCCAAGGCTTTTAATATACCACTGATAGATAAAAAACGGATCACCATCTAAACCATCTTCTATGCCATTACCATTTTCATCACTTACTAAAGGATTTGTTGATTCTGCTATCTCAACACCATCAGGTATATAATCCTCATCTGTGTCTGAAAGTAATGGATTGGTATGATAAATACTCAACTCATCAACATCCCTTAAACTATCACCATCTGTATCAATCGAGGTAGCACTCAATCCTAAAGAGTATGCTTCAAAATCACTGATACCATCATTATTAGTATCATTATTATCAACATCACTTCCATACAAAATCTCATCTATCCATTTCAACTTATCATTATCGCTGTCACTTAAAAGTAATATTGAAATATTTTGATCTTCTAAAATAGATTCCATAATATTTTTTTTCAAAAGTGTTTTATAAAATAAAGCATTACGAAAAACCGTATCTGAAGTTTTATACGGTATATATGCCAAAATATCTTTATAATCTATTATTTCATCTTTATTGACACTCTTTCGAAAAAGTTTTTGTGCGAAATCGTTCATATAACTTTGTAATGATAAAGATGTATTATGCTCTGAAGTATAAAGATGATAAACTATTGTAGTGATTGCATTGACTATAATTCGAGAACAATTAAAATCTTCCACCTTTGCATAAGCAAACATCTTTCCTTGTAATTTTTTGCCTTGAGTAACAATCGTATCATCATCACTGTCAATATCTTCTCCACCTTCAACAGTTACCAAAAGCCATTTATCTGCAGGGATAGAACTATTCAAATCAACATCAAAAGAACCTGTCGTATAAAAATTATTTGTATTATAAGGAACAGTTTGTACGGAATACAAAGTTTTGTTGGAATCAACATATTTAATTGAGACAAATCCATTACTGATAGGACCTAAAATAGCATAACTGCGTGTTGTATCCATCTCATCTAAAGATATATCTTCTATATTATCAGAACACGCAAAAATAAACAATAATAGTATCAATATATAAATATCTTTTTTTAAAACCAAATATGAACCTTTGCTTGCATCACCTGTTGAGAAAATGAGAAATTATTAGATATCTCAACTTTGAAATGTTGAAAATATGCTGCAAATATCGCTGTATTTGCTTCATACATATATCCTACTTTATATCTACTATTATACACTCTGAATGTAATATAGGGTTCATTAAAAACAACATCTTTATAACCAGAAAGATTATTTCCTACTGATAAATAATCATAAAATGCATAATCAATCGATGCTCTGTAAAACATCGGTAAATGTTGTTTATAATTTATATGATCTTCATACCGACCTATTCCAAAAGGTTTTCTATGGCTATAACCATCATCACCTATATAAACAGTTTGACTATCAAATATATAACTCATTTTTGATATATCATCCCAATAAATAATACCTCCAAGGTTTAATAATCCTGCATATATATACAATTTCTCTTTATTGTATATATATTCAAGATCTATACTGTACCCATACCCTTTAGCTGTTGTTTCATCAGCTGTTCGATGTGAAATATAATTTTTTTTACGATAGTAATATTCTAAGTTAGCAAGAAATCTATCTTGCGTGTTATATCCATTAATATCTACATTTTGTACATCATCGGAAACAAAAAATTTTAATTTAGTACTTAGTGTATGATACTTATTCAACAAAAAAAGTTTTTGTAAATAGAACCCTTTTATATCATAGTAATTAGTATAACCATCAATATCTGTTTTGGATAGTTGCGTGTTAATAGAACTGTTATGCAAAAAGGTATTAAAATCATTATTTGATTGAAATAATGTTTGTACAAAACCATCATTTAAATAGATAGATGCACTTTTTTCAGCAAAGACTCCTAACTTCAATGTCTCATAAGCATAATAAGCATCAAAATAGATACTACCGTATGCATAATTATCTTGAATATGTGTGGGCATTATATCCCAATGTTGATCAAATATGTTAAGTTGCAATTTATTTGATTTTGGGTTAAGAGAAGCACGTATATGAAAAGTATTATTTATATCTCTAAAATCATGTTCATAATACTCTACACTGTATAAAGACGTAAAAAAAAGAGAAAGTGCTATAAAAACACTTCCTCTTAAGGCTGGAAAAGAAAAGATTCCTTTCCTAATAGATAGTTTCTGAAGAACCATCAGAATATTGAATTTCCCAACCGTTACCAGTTGTTACTTCACCAACCGTTGCCAATGATGTACCATCTTTATCTGTTAATGTTGCACTAAATGCAGTTGTTGCATCTTCCACATCAGTATATGTTGCCATAACACCATTATTATCTGCAATTTGAACTGTAGTTGTTGCATCTAAATTACCATTAACCCAAATACCAAGTTTATATTCTGGATCTCCCCTTGTAAAGAGTACATAAGCATCAATATTACTTATATTACAATCATCACAACTCTCTAGAGCCACTACAGACTCAATACCAAATGGTTCATAACCACTCGCTGTTACAGAACCATTAACATGTGCTAACAAAGATGTGTTTCCATCATTTTCGTTACCTTCTCCATCTATGTGTCCAAGAAATGTTGTTTCTTTGTAAGAGTAACTTCCATCAAAGTTCATGGTACGGTTTACATCTCCAATTGCATAAGTGATATTTGCATCCACCAAAAGTATGTTAGAGTTTGCATCTGTTACATTTAAGTGAAGTTTATCGACACTAACAGTAGTGATTTTTTGCGAGTTATCTCCTTTGTCACTTTTTTGCTCACCATAAGTATATGTATAACTGTAAGATTCAAATTGTGAATATGTTCCACCTTCATGTGGATGATATCCAGAATCATCTTTATCTTCCACCATTGATTTCATATCAGCTGGGCTCATACCAACAGCAATCTGTGCTGCACTAACTTCATTTGTACCATCTGTTACATTAAGATCTTTTGCATAAATTTGTGTTTGAACTGGAGACAACACATTATTGACACCAACTTTTGCAGTGATTACTTTCGCTCCATCAGTTAGGGTTCCAAGTAAACTTAAATCAAAATTATAATCTTCATATGTAACAGGTTCTCTTACTGAAATACTATTGACAACAAACTCATTACCATTTAACATAAATTTTTGTGCAGCATCATCAAAATATGCTTCACCTTCATTTTCTACATAGAAACGTAAAGATTCTGTCTCATATTCTCCATCATCATTCCATTCATAGTCCCACCAAATATCCTCTAGATAATAAACATCACTACCCGATGTTACACTTACAACTTTGGAGTTTCCATTATATGGAGTAAGTGTTACCCCATCATCACATCCAAAATGGTGTATTTGTGTTAATGTTGTTGAATTATACTCATCATATGCAGTACATGTGATATTTCTATCACTTTGCGTATGCATAGTATAATTTGTGTAATAAATATTTACATCAGAATCATTTGACCAACTTGTTATAGCATTAGTAACTAAACTTGTTGTTCCATCACTAAATGTTGCCATAAGGAATTCATGGTTGGACCAGTAATCTCCTTTCAAAGTGAGGTCATCATCCTGTGCAATCGCTTTGAGTGCTGAGAGTGGCATATTTAATACTATTTCACCAGTAAATGAAGGCTCTTCTGTTGCACATGTCATTGAACCTACAAGTTTATTATTTGTTTGATCATTGTCATCAAGTGTCAATCTACCAACTAGTGTTCTATCATTGGCAACAATAGTACCATCCAATGTTACTTTTGCATTTGTAAAAAATGCAAATGAATTGTTTTGAGTACTATCAGCTACAAAACTAACTGCCAATTGGTTTAAATCCATAGATTCAGTTGTTGTATCACCCTCTATATGTGCTGTCATATTAAAATCAGCATTAACACCATTGAAACTAAGTGATGTAATATTAACATCATAACCAGTACCATTAAGACGGATGAGTCCATCCGCATTAAGAGCTGTTACATTATCATCTTCATCATATACTGCCGTAACATTCATATCATTAATGCTATATACTTCAGTAACCGTTGTACCAGATTTACTATATGTATGTTTAACAGTATCATTTTGTATTGTAGTATCTTCCCAAGAAACATTATCATCATGAATATCTATAACAACTGCTATAGCATACAAACGTTCCCCTAAAGCATCAAGAGAAGTATTAAAATCACTCTCTAATGTTGCAGCAAAAGAACCTAAACAACTATTGAATGAAGTAACAGAACTATTAAGATCACTTGCTACATCATTAAGTTTTGGTTGAATATTATCAACTAATGCTTTATATTGAGTTCCAACTATAGTTGATTCATTCATATCATTTTCTAAATCAATAAATGATTCACTTGCTTCTCTTAGCTGTGCAAAAAGATTTTTTGCATCATTGACATCAGCAGTTGCGGTTGGAGGCATAAGCGCAGAAACTGCTACTTTTGTTGTATCATCACTACTAACAGATACTGTTGTAGCAGTTCCTGATGAAGTGTCATTTACATCATTTCTACCATCAGGTAAATATCCATAATGATTATCAATTGCACTAACACATCCACCCATTGTTATATTATAAAGTCGATATACTTCATACTCGCTGCTGCTACCATCAAATGCAAACACAAAGCCTGCTGGATTACATACATCTGTTTTTTCTATATAAGATGTAATTTTAATGACATTACCATCAATCACTTCATAATTTGCTTTAAACACCACATCACCCGAACTTACTTTGTATGTTAATTGTGTTAAGCTATCTATAGTAACAGAGTCAGGATAATCTCCAGTATGAATTACAAAATCTTTTCCAATTAAAGAAGATACATTAATATCATATTTAACATATCCATATTTCGAAGTATAGTGATATGTTACAGCTTTTACTTGATCTTCAAAAGATGTTCCGAATAAACTGAGTTTACCTTCATGCTCTGAATTGTATAATGTTTTAAATGTAAAGAGTGCTCCACTTCCATTACTATCGATTCTTGTGGCTGTAATATTATCATCTTCATCACTAAGATTTAATTTACCATCAATAATTGTATAATCGTGTAACTTATGCCAATATTGATCATCTCCCACATTGTAAGAATTATCTGTACTATTAAACTCACGAGTTTCAAAATCATCTGCGTACCAAGAATAATAGTTGTACACATCTTCCTGCACTACAACAAACATTTTATCATCAATATCTGCTGCTGTTATAGCAAGTTCAGAGCTTAAAAAATAAGCTCTAGCTTTTGCTTCATCAAAGTATACTCTTTGAGCATCTCCACCAGCAATACTGACAAGCACATAGTCACTACTTGGTGTACTTACTAATTCGATAACTGTTCGTCCATCTGGATCTGCAACTGTAAAACTTGTTGTATTATAATCAACGATATTTAATGTCTCATCTCCTGTTGATGAGCCACCTTCTAGTTCTTTTACAGTAACTGTTTTAAAATCACTGCTAAATGTCCAGCTCTCCATTGTACCCATTATATTTTCAATAGTACTGTAAACAGTTTTATCAGCAAAGTTAGCAGCGATGCCTGTTAAGTTCACATCACTCGTACCACAGCTTGTTCCGTTTTCGTCAAGTGCAACTGGACCGTTTTGAATAATACGAACAAAACATTTTTCACCATACGAACCATCACTTTCAGTAAATACTATTTTCATATGATTATCATCAACAAATGTCACATTTAAATCACCCATTAAAGAGCTTAATCCATACACACCATTACTGTCACCTGCCAATGTACCACATCCACCTGTAGAATTAGAATCATCACATGTGACATTAAGATTAGTTGGTTCTGGATCAACTGTTGGAGTGAAACTGTTACCACTTATAGTGTATGAACCAAATTCAGCAGCATTATCTCTTCCGTAAGGGTCTGAGCCAAATGAATTGTCTAATGCATTTACATCTGCTTCCATATAACGACTACCATTCATAACTATCGCAATGAGTTCTCCTGTTTTTGGATCAAATGAAACCCAACCCCCTTTTTCAAGGTTACTTGTATCAATAGCACCAGAAGGCACTCTTTCTAGTACAAATTCATCACCCTCTGAATCTACTACATTTGCTGTATCATTGGTACTGTTATATGTCAGTGTTATACCTTCAGCTGAATCATCACCGTTAGTATTGACCATTGGAGTAAAGTTTGTAGCTTCTGTTTTTGCAGTATTTAATGTAAATGCTCCAACTTCAACACCACCTAATACTCCATTTGCCCCTAATGCTTCTTGTGTAAAGAAATAGTGATTGTTATCTACAATCACCAATAATATATCATAAGGAGGCGTTGAACCTGGCAATACCCAAACACCAACAAGTGGAGAACTGTTTATTGCATTTGTATCACCTGATGTTGAACCATCTTCATAGGTTCCTTGAACATAAATAATAAGCATTGTATTTGCCGTAGCACCATTATTGTCCGTTACTATTAATGGAATTTCTACATTTTTCTGTAAACCTTTTGAAAGTTTTGCATATTGTTGACTTGCATCATATGTATAAGCTCCACTATTTGGATCTATGGTAAATCCTATCGGAGCAGTACCATCCACAGCGATTGTCGCTGTACCATCTGGATCACTGAAAGTGATAGTACCTCTTACACTTGAATCACCATTTACATTTGCAAAATAATCATACCCTACAACTGGAGGTTTATTTGATGCTTTTACAACAATACCCGCACTACTTGTAGCTGTTTGACCATCTGCATCTGCAACAGTACAAGATATTGTATGTGTACCAGTTGCTGGAAAAGATTTTGTAACAGTTGATGTTGTATCTGCCAATACCGTTCCATCGAGTAGCCATGTATATGCTACTGTTGTCCCTTCTGGATCTGTAGCAGCACAATTAAAATCATGTGTTTCATTAACATCTAATGTAACATCTGACAATCCTGTTGTAATTACTGGTGGATTATTCATTGATACTGTTACAACTGCTGAACTTGTTGCACTCATACCATCTGCATCAGTTGCAATACAGCTTACATAATTAACACCAAGTTTTGTAAATGTAAAATCTACACTTGTCTGATTGTCTTCATCTGGTTGTGTTTTGCCATTAAAAGTCCATGCGTAGCTTACACTACCTCTTGCTTCTGGATCATGCGCTAAACATGTTAATGTTTGTGTCGTACCTTGATACACACTCATATCAGCTAAAGGTGTATCAAATACTGGAGGATCATTTCTTGTAATACTTACATTCATATCATCACTAGCACTTGCACCATCTCTATCCGTTACTTCACAAGTAATTGTATGATTACCTTCACTAGTGAATGTTTTAGTAAATGTTGATAAATATCCATAAGCATAAGATCCATCAATATACCAATTATAATAAAGATATGTACCCTCTGGATCACTTGCATTACATGTAAAATTGAGAGTTGTATCTGTAAACTGATCCAATACCAATGGTGTAGATGTATTCAAGTCCGTTGCTGTAGAATTAAGATCAACTAACGGTGTTTTATTTTGAAGAACTGTTACACTTACACTTGAACTGTTATCTTCACCATCAAAAGCATAGATACTAAATACTGCCGTTTTATTTGCATCTACTACATCTGAAATATTAATATCTGCACTTTTATAGTAGTATGAATATATTTTTGTCAAATTATATTCTTTACCATTTACTGCTGTTGCTTTTACTGTAAGTGAATCATAATCACTATCATAAACATATGCATAGAGTTTAAATGTTTTATCTGGATTCACAAAAGAATTAGTTGTTCCAAAACTTGAAATCTCAGGAACATGATTACCAGTATGAACTGTAAATGATTTTGATGAGCTATTATTATTTTTATCTATTGCAGTAACAGTAATATTGTAATCACCATCAAGTGCTACAGGTGTTGTTCCATTACCTTCATTATTTCCATTAATACTATAAGAAAGTGTATAACTATCTCCATCTCTGTCATAAGCATAAGCATTTAGTGTAAATGTTCCTTTTGGAATACTACTTGAATAGCTATAATAACGGTAACTTGTATTGACATCTGTTAAATACAAAGAACTAATACGAGGTGCAGTATTTTTTGAAACATCAAATGTATCACTATCTTTCTCACTTAAGACACCATCAGTAAATTCTGCACTTAATACATAATCAGAATCTCTAGCTGCTAATGCTGTACCTAATCCTTTAAGTGTAGATGATTGTAAATTTAGTTTTCCACTTATGTAATAGTAACCATCATACGAAGATCTGTAACTTACTGTATAATCAACTCCTTCTACTAATGGTTTTGCAGAAATTGATGCTCCTGGATTACTTAATGTAAGTCCATTAAATGTTAATGAATCGTAATTTTTATCACTAGCACTTGCACTGAAATTCATTGTGTCTGTTGCATCAGAAATATTATATCCAGATACATAGACATATACATTTGGTTTGATATTTTGATTTTTTACATAAAGTGTAACTTCTCTTGTAGTATCTGAAATCTCTTTACCTACTACATTTGGTGGTGTTCCAGTTGTTGTCAGTACACCATTCGCAGTCATTTTAGCTGTACCTGCTTTATATGTTACTGTATATTCAACATTTGGTTTTACATCAAATGTAGCAGTACCATTTTCATCTGTATGAGCATATTTGTTGTAATAATCTCCTGCATCACTATTACTAACATAAACATAAGCATAAGTAAGTGGTGTTGTAAAATTCTCATCATCAATCGCAAAAGCTTTTACATGAAGTTGTGTTGTATATGGATTTTCCAAAGTAATATTAAGATCATAATCACAATCTGAATTTGTTGAATCTACAGTTAATACTGTATCATCAAGTGTTATAGTTCTCCAACCAGTCAACTCATTACTATAAGAAAACTTCCAACCTGTTTTGTTCGCATCTTTAATCTCTAAAAGACCTTGACCATTACGGATATATGTATAATCATAACTTCCACCTTTTCTTGCACTAACAGAAAAACCACTCATCGCTTTGCCATTTTGATCTTTTACATCAACACAAACTTGTTGTGGTCTTGATGTTGACAAAGGGGAATCACAATTAAGATAACCTTGCCATTTTTTATCCACACATACTGTAAAATATGGTCTTGAACCATTTAAATTTTGAACCGTTGCAAGTGCCACATATTGCCATGACCATGTAGCATTGTCATTACTCCATATAGGCACCTGATAACCATTACTAGAGTCATTGTCATCATCACCCCAATTTTTAATTATTGCTACCTCATCAGAATATAAATAGCGTGTCCACAACATTCCTCCACATACTTCTCGACCAGCAAGAGCTGAAAGTTTTGATGTTGCAACCGGCTGTAAATCGATATGCTCTCCATCTTGATCTGTTAATTTCAGAAGATCAAATCCTGCAGACTCCAAAGGAACTTCTTCTGATGCTGTTGCTCTAGATGTACTTTTGCCATGTCCACTTAGTCTTCCAGGGAATGCTGCAAAATCATCCGGATCAGATGAATTAAACGATTGCATATCTACCGTTACTTTTTTAACACTACTTGGAAATGCACCAACAGGGATGATAGAATTACTTTGTACACCATCTCCTGTCAAATTAACATCAGCCATCGCTCTAAATTCTGACATACTTACCAATTTAGAAAATGATTGCAATCCAGAACCATCTTTTTTTGTCCCAAACTGAACAAAAGAGCTTTCTCTCGCAGATGTTGAAAGACTTGATAAATCAATCACTTCAGTTAAGACAGGCTTTTCGATTTTTGCTAAAACCGATACTGCATTCCCTTGAGTCAAGTCAAGTGTTTGATGGTAAGGTGCATACCCTTCTATAGCTACACTTAATAATGCTTTTCTTACTACAGAAGCATTTGCATCAACAGCTACATCTTCAAAAGAGAATTTCCCATCTACCACTGGCGCCGTATATTTTATGTCAGCACTATCATCGAAGAGTCCATTATCATTTGCATCAAGAATAAGAGTTGCTATCCCCTCCGTTGTCTTTGCAACCCCCCTTGATGACAAAGCACTGCTACCTGTTGTCGTTCCCCCGTTTGCAGCTGAACTTGTAAGTCCAGATACTGAGGTAACAGCAGCTGGTGCTGTGGAAGGTGTTGTCCCTCCATTTGTAGTAGAAGTAGAAGAACCACCGCCTCCACCTCCACTACAACCGACTATTCCTAACCCCAAGCCAATGAATAAAACACTGACAATCAATGAATATCTCAGTTTCATTTTGAATCCTTTCTTTATCTCATTATCAATGATACTCCTACTAAGATTATATTTACTTTAAATAATCATATTTCGTTAAAATTAAACAATTTATCTAGCTATAATACATTTATGGAAATTTTACTTGAAGAACTCTATAAAACCGACCTTCATATCGATAAGTATCACGATAGAAAAATCTTTTTGGAACAAGACTCATACCAGCTAAATGGTGTATCTAAGTGTGGTAAAACAACTTTGGTCAAAAACTATTTACTCTCTTTGAAAAAAAGTACCTATCTTTATGTTGACTATAGTGATATCAGAATCAATAAAGATACTTTTAATACCATCCTACCCTCTTTTTGCAATCAGAATAAAATTACGACACTTGTTTTGGACAACTTCACTCCTGAGTTTCATTTTTTCAATATACCGCAACTAATTATCATTTCAGAAAAACATTATGAGATAGATTTTTTAAAAAATATCCAACTTTTCCCTCTCGATTATGAAGAGTTCTTAGCTTATGAACACAAATATGATTCTTCTGCTTTAAACCATTTCTTCCAACTTGGAGGGTTGCCCTCTATGCATAAAATTGCTCAAGATGAACGTAATCTTTATATACAAAAGATTTTACATTATACACTTGAGGATATAGAGTTTGATATTCTTACACTCTGTGCCAAATTTATGTCACAAAAAATCTCAGCCTATACCATTTATGAAAGACTTAAACAAACACGCAAGATCTCTAAAGACAAACTTTACAGCTCTTTTGAGCAACTTTTGGGAAAAAAATATATCCATCAACTTGAAAAATTTAATCATAAACGTGCAACAAAAAAAATTTATCTCTGCGACATCACCCTCAAATCTGCCCTTAGTATTGAAAAAAACTTTGGCAAACTCTTTGAAAATATGGTCTATCTTGAACTTTTAAAATCAAATAAAGAATGCTTTTATGAGGATGGTATAGATTTTTATCTCCCACAAAATGATGAAATTATTTTATGTAAGCCCTTTATTGATGAAAGGCGTTTGTTTAAAAAACTAGAGAGTTTAGAAGCTTTTTTATTTACACACTCCATCAAACATATCACAGTAATTACAATGAATAAAGAGGGAAGTGTTGCCCATCCACTCTCTAGTGTTGCTATAATACCTTTTGATATTTGGGCATTGGGGGATTAATAATGTTATGTGGTATTGATGAAGCAGGTCGTGGACCACTTGCAGGTGATTTAGTTATGGCTGGTTGCGTGTTAGGACAACCTATCGATGGACTTAATGATTCTAAAAAGCTAAGTGAGAAAAAAAGAGAACTTTTATATGAAAATATCATCCAACACGCAACACAGTATCATATAGTTCGCTTCTCTCCACAAGAGATTGATGACAAAGGTATATCTGCGTGTTTACAAGCTGGACTCAAAGAGATTATGGATATTATCGATGCACAAAGCTATCTTTTTGACGGCAACACCTCCTTTGGTATTAAAAATTTAGAAAATATGATACAAGCTGATGGAAAAGTTGCAGAGGTGAGTGCTGCAAGTATTTTGGCTAAAGTCACCCATGACAAAGAGATACTCCAACAAGCAAAAGAGTATCCCCAGTATCACTTTGACAAGCACAAAGGGTATGGAACAAAACTACATATTGAGATGATCCAAAAGTACGGTTACTGCCCATTGCATCGTAAAAGTTATAAAATCAAAGCACTAGAACCTAGACTTTTTTAATATATCTTATTATAATATGTGACAAAAAGAAGGTTTTTCTATGTATAACACGCAAGAAGAGTATGAAAATGCAATGATAGAGGCATTTGTCAATAAACCTGAAAAAACTCTCTGGTACCAAAATGCTTTTAAAAAATTTAACATAAATGGTATAGACTCTATGAAATGGGTATGGAGTTGGTGGGCATTTTTTGGAACTTGGGCATTTTTGCTCTATCGTAAACAATATATACCTGCAATAGTTTTATTTGTCATCTCTATACTTGGAACCTTAATCCCTTTTGCACATTTTATTATCAGCATTCTAGCAGGTGGATTTTCTACCTATTTTGTCTATAAAGGGTATAAAAAGAAAAAAGAGGAGATTGAAGCTGTTATTGACGATCCAGAAAAAAGAGTTGAAACTATGAAAGAAGTTGGTGGTTACAATCAATGGGTTGTGTGGGTATATGTTATTTTCATAACTTTACTTTTTAGCTACATCACTATAATGCTTCTAGCTATTACTACAAACAGCTAGAAATCATTCTAGCTAGCTGCATTCATAGCAAGTTGCGCCATTTTTTGCATAAAAGCGTTCACATCCTCTTTGGCATCAAGTACTTTTTTGAGTTCTGTTTTAAAATACTCTCTAGTTCGTTCATCAGCCACATCAAAAGTATAAAGAACCCACTCAGTGTTAAGCATAATCTTTTCGCCATCTTTTTGTACTTCAAATGCTCTATAAAGGTTGATGTCGGTTTGTGCAATCATATCTAAAACATCTTTGTAAAATGTTGGTACCTCATAGTTTATAATAGACTCCAAAGCATCCTGAGGAATCGTTACATCCCTTTCTGCCATCATCTCATCTATACCGACAATCAAAGCATCACCCAATATAAGCTGTTCCCCTATGAAGTAAGGCTGTTTCTTCTCACTTAAAGCATTGGCATCAGCATAGATAACATGCTCTTTAATAGAAGGAAGTTCATCTATAAGAATGGAGCTAAAAAATGTATATACAGAGTTTGCTTTCATCTGTATATCTATCGCTTTGATCTCTTTTTTTTCAGGGTTTATGCTAAAACATTGCATTTAAAAATTCTCCAATAAAATTACATTAACAAAAGTTCCTTTTTCCAAGAACTTATCCTCTTCACCCGCTATCATTAAAGCACTGTTATCTAACATATTGGTCAAAATTGCGGAACTTCCAACCTTTTTGCCTTCAAAATTCACAAAATATTCACCATCCTCTACCACAACATTACATGCTGTAAACTCAGTAAAAGGGCTTCTCTTTTTAAAATCTTCTTGAAGTTTTGCTTCTACCATTGTATATGCTTTTTTCTTCCCCACCATCTTTGCTATAAGTGGTAAAGCGTACAAGATTGCAGTCACGGTTGAGGAGTAGGCAAACCCTGGCAGTGCCAAAAGAAACTTTTGCTCTTTTTGTGCCACCATTATATGACGTCCTGGTTTTATCCCAACACCTTTATAGACCACTTGCGCACCCAAGCGAGGTACAATATC
>Ga0256837_1001508_pt1 | contig 15952 bp, 18 predicted proteins | sample 4562384metaG_FD_185976 | JGI IMG/M metagenome (GOLD analysis project Ga0256837, IMG submission 185976) | Hydrothermal vent microbial communities from Guaymas Basin, Mexico - 4561-384 | ecosystem: Environmental > Aquatic > Marine > Hydrothermal vents | place: Mexico: Guaymas Basin | collected...
GTCTCTCCATCAACTGGATAAGAGAGTAAAAAAGAGTTTAAAAACTTAGCAAAAAAATCATCAAACATTTTCTTAACTATCTCGGCACCATATTTATCAGTATATGGAAGTACAAAAAAGTAGTCAGTACCCTCGTTTACAATTGCATCAGAAGTTCTAAGAATCTCTTCAAGGCAACTGTCTATCACCTCAGGAGCTACCCCTGAAAAATCACAATACAAAAGAGTAAAACTCTCTGCACGATTTTCATCAAGTCTCTCACTTATGCCTATATTTAAATCTAAAAGTTGTTTAAAATTATCAAATCCAAAGTGTATACCAGCCACAATATGCTCCTGTTTAAAAATCTAATTGGACAAAGTATATCTAAAATTTATAAAATTGTAAAAGGTTGTATCTCAGCTCGAGAAGCAAAAGGTGAGCCTTGAACTTCCTCTCCATCATATGAAAGTGTATACTCATCTTCTATATTTGTTTTGCAATATGTAAGTATTATTTTTGTTGCTAACTCTTTATCTGCATTTGATGCATTTTTACTAAGCATTGCGTGTGGACCAGGTAAACCTATAGTTCTAATATGACAAAACTTATCATTGTCAATATCTTGCAGATAAGCATTTTCTTCCTGATTTCTTCCAACTACAAGTTTTGCACCCTCCGCTAAGCGAAAATGGCGACCAAACTTCATTAAGGGGATATCTTTTACTTCAAATTTATCATATTTTATAAAGTCAAACATCTTTTTACCAAAATTCTCATCAGTTAAAAGACATCCACCACCAGGGGATTCAAAATTTTCTAAGCCTATCTCTTTTACAAGCTCTAGTTGTCTGTCTCTACTTCTACCTGTAATACCCTCTAATTTTTCTCTATCAACCCAGCCGTTAATCTCAGCTATTGTTGGAGCAAGAGCTTTAGCAGACATAGGACGAAGAAGCAAACCATCACAATTTGACTCATTTAAAACAGTTTGAAGTGCGTCTTTATTTTGACTCATTGGGCGTTGCCCCATAACCTCACCACTTATTAAAAATGAAGCACCTTCATCCTCCATAATGCGCTTAGCAACAGTAAACATCTTAGCATGACAATCAATACATGGATTAAAGTTTTTACCATATCCATGTTTAGGATCAAACAAAACATCTTGTAAATATTCACTCTGAATATCAATTATTCTAAGTTCTGCACCAACTTGATCACACATACTTTGCATATGCTCTAACCTATCTTTTGTACTTCCAAAGCCCGTATTTATATTTACAGCCAAGACTTCTATGCCCTGATCAATTATAAGCTTCATTGCTAAAGTTGAGTCTAGTCCACCAGAAAAAAGTGCTATTGCTTTCATGTATTGCCCTTAAAATTTATAAATTAATTACGAAATTATACACTATCTATTTCTATTTGGTTTATTACGAGGTCTATTTCTGGAGTTTCCTCCACGACCTCGACCACCACCTTGGTTAATTGGTTCTGCTTTTATACTTGGATCTGGTTTAAAACCTTTTAGCCAAACTTTTGGTATATCTTTTTTAATAAGCTTTTCAATATTTTCTAAATACTCATGCTCATCTACACAAACAAGACTAATTGCTTCACCTTTATTTCCAGCACGACCAGTACGACCAATACGATGTACATAATCTTCACTTACATTTGGAAGTTCATAATTTACAACATGAGGAAGTTGGTCTATATCTATTCCACGAGCTGCAATATCGGTAGCTACAAGCACACGAACATCACCCTTTTTAAAGTCAGCCAAGGCTTTTGTTCTTGCATTTTGGCTTTTATTTCCATGAATTGCTACTGCTGTTATGCCATCTTTATCAAGTTGTCCAGTAAGACGATTTGCTCCATGTTTAGTGCGGGTAAATACTAATACTTGGCTCCATTTTCCCTCGTTTATGAGATGGGTTAAAAGTTCTCTTTTTCTAGTCTTATCTACATGATAAACTGCTTGAGCTACACTCTCGCTAGCTGTATTTTGACGAGCAACCTCTATAAGTGTTGGAGATTTCAACAAAGTATTTGACAGCTTTTTAATCTCGTTTGAGTAGGTTGCTGAAAAAAGTAAAGTTTGTTTATCTTTTGGCATCACTGCTAATACTTTTTTAATATCATTTATAAAACCCATATCAAGCATTCTGTCTGCTTCATCTAAGATAAGAAAATCAATATGGCGTAAATCAACAGTCTTTTGAGACATATGATCAAGTAAGCGACCTGGAGTGGCAATAATAATATCTACACCTTTTCTAAGTTTTGTGATTTGTGGATTGATTTTTACACCACCAAAAATTACAGCAGATTTAAAAGGGAGATGTTTTCCATAAAGCTCAACACTCTCTGCTACTTGAGCTGCTAACTCTCTTGTAGGAGTTAAAATAAGTGCTTTTGTTTGATGTTTTGCTTTGTTTTGTGGCTTACGAGATAAAAGCTCTAAAAGTGGTAGAGTAAATCCAGCAGTTTTTCCTGTTCCAGTTTGAGCACCAGCTAAAATATCTTTTCGTTGTAAAATAACTGGGATTGCTTGGGCTTGGATAGGTGTTGGTTTTGTATAACCTTGTTCTTTTATTGCTTTTAATAGTGGTTTTGATAAACCTAATTCTTCAAATGACATATACTTCTTTCGTTTAGTTAATTATCTTCATAATAGCATAATTTAGCACATTATGGGTATAATTTCATAAAATAAATCTTTAGGCTTACTAATGTCAGAAAATAAAATACTTATTAAACACAACAAACACCGCATACATCCTTGTCCAAATGAACAAAAAATTGAACTTCTTAAACTTATAATTTCTGAGAATGATGATAAAAAATTACTCATAGTATCTTGCGAAGAGAATGAAGAGTTAAAAGAATTAGCAAGTAAAAAAGTTACTGTTATGGCTGATAAAGAACTTTATAACTCCAAAGATACAACTTGTGACTTACTTATCTCGTATGAACTACCAGATGTCTCTCTTGTCTACATGTCAAGACTTGGACGAGCAAAACAAGGTGCTATAATTTTACTCGATGCAAGTGAACAAAAACAACTCTACCCTATTGAGACACTAATTGGGAAGGTTATCCGTATTGAAAAAATCGAAGGTTTTGAACATGGTGATTTAAAACTTACAATTGCTAAAGAGAGACCAACTGCAGAGTATAAGTTTAAAACTGAGTTAGAAAAACAAGAAGCTAAAGAGAAAGCCGATCAATGGAAGAAAAAAGATAAACCTAAAAACACTTACTTAGGAAAAGATGAAAAAGGCAAGGGTATTTTTACTGGAAAAACTGGAGATAGAAACCATAAATTTGATGGAACTCCAAAAAACAAATGGGATGCACCAAAACCTAAGGGTAAAAAGATAACTATAAAAGCTAGAAAACCTAAAGAAGACTAGTCATTAAAAACAACTAGTTCCCCTCTTTTGAGGGTTGCTATTTTACCCCTAAATTTTCGTATATAAAAAGCTTTCTCCTCAAAACTCATACCCTGAGTCATATTTACTTTTTTTAACTCTCTTTCATAATGTCTTGTTAAAAAGGCTAAAAGCTCATTTTTTAAAGCTTCTTCATCTTTAAGTGCTTTTATCTGCTCATCTACAGCTATTGCCATAAGTGCTGGTTCATCATTTTTTCCACTTAGAGCTAATGAAAACTCATAAGAGTGGAACTGTAAAAGTGATGGATCAAGCACATCTAAAATCTGATTTATAAGATGTGGCTTCTCTAATACAGTTTTTATAAGACTTAATTCCCACATATCTCTATGAGCATTAGTCTGCATTGCACTAGCTGTTTGGTTAGTGTTAGTTTGTTTTGTTAGTCTAACAAATGATGGGCTAACTCCAAGTCTTGAGGCTAAAAATGATTTATATTCCTCTTGAAGAATTGGAGTTAAAGTTTTAAGATAGCCTATTGCCTCATGCATACATGCCTCTTTTGCTTTTGGATCACGAAGATTATATAAAGATAAAATCTCTTCTAAAACAAACTCTATAAAAGGCTTAGGTGAGCGAAACATATTTGCTAACTCTTCAACACGACCATCTTTTACCATATCAGCCGGATCTAGTCCACCATCAAATATAACAACACCTCCAGAAAAACCACTAGCAGATAAAAGTCTTGAGGCTTTAAGTGCTGCTGCTCGACCAGCATTATCTCCATCATAAGCCATTATAACCTTTGGCTCACCCTTTCTTAAAAGTGGAAGATGTTGTTCCGTTAAAGCAGTTCCAAGAGTCGCAACTGCATTTGTAAAACCAGCTTGATGAAGCATAATAACATCAAGATAACCCTCTGTTATGATTATCTCTTTTGTTTTATGTAGTGTTTGCTTTGCGTGATGATAAGCATATAAAAGACGAGATTTATTAAAAAATTTAGTCTCAGGAGAGTTTACATACTTTGCTTGATGTCCGGTAATAGTACGACCACCAAAACCAACAACAGTTCCATTTGCTGAGTGAATAGGAAAAGTTACACGCTCAATAAATCTAGCAAAATTTCTTCCACCATCATAGCCAACTACACCCATCTCAATAGCTTCACCCATGTTGAAAAAACCATTTTTTATAAAGTTTATAGTTGCATTTGAGTCAGGTGCATAACCGATTCCAAACTTCTCGACACTACTCTCATAAATCCCACGCCCTCTAACATACTCCAATGCTGTTTGTTTTGATGTTAGTAAACTCTGATACCACTCATTAAGTTTATCCATCAGTTGTGAGCGAGGCTTGTTATGTTTATCATCAGTATATGAAAGTGTAAAGTTGTAGTTCTCTGCTAACTTTTCAAGTGCTTCAGGGTAGTTTAGTTTTTCATACTCCATAGTAAACTTAATACTATCACCACCAGCTCCACAGCCGAAACAATGATAAATCTGCTTAGATGGGCTTACTACAAATGAGGGGGATTTTTCATCGTGGAAAGGACAAGGTGCTTTATAGTTAGCACCTGCTTTTTTAAGTTCCACATACGAGCCAACAACATCAACAATATCAAGTCGTGCTTTTAAAGCTTCTATGGAATCTTGTGCAATCATAAGTGGATTATATCTCTTATCTACTTATAATTGACTTCTAAATTAAGAGTTAGTAAACATCATCCATATCAAAATCATCTTCATCCTCTGTATCTGGAATCGAACTTAAAGAGTCAGGGTTTATCTCCATAGATTTTAAATCATACTCTTTTTTCTGATAAAACTTCTGCTCTTTTGCATACTTTTTTTCTTTCTCTATCTGTTTTTGTAACTCTTGGTTTGCAATACTATCCTTAGATAGAGAATCTGCAGACAATAATCCAATAAGCAATGCAGATATTATAAATAAAAATTTCATGCTATACCCTTATTTTTGTATAAATTGGCCACAAGCTTTTACCTCTGTGCCTTTAAATGTTTTATAGTTTTTATCACCATCAAGGTAAGCTTGATGTCTTGCACAATCTTTAGAACTCATACATTTTTTATTATCACAGGCTTTATCAACACTCATCATCTTCCTTTATTATAATTTAAACAAAAGTATATCATAAACCAAGATAATAATTAGGTTAAAGTTAAATATTTAGCTATAATTTCATCAAATGTTTTCGGACATTAAAATTTTAAAGAAAGTGGGTGATGTGATATGCCAGGTATCGTACTACGCAGTGATGATAACTTTGATGCATCTTACCGCCGTTTCAAAAAGCAGACTGACCGTAACTTAATCGTTACTGAAGCTCGTGCTAGACGTTTCCATGAAACTGAAACTGAAAAGCGTAAGAAATTCAAAATTGCTTCTCGTAAGAAAATGCTTAAACGTCTTTATATGATGAGACGTTACGAATCACGCCTATAATAAGCCAAGCCTTCGGGCTTGATTTATCTTCAACTAAAACTTATATCCACCAATCAATCTTAACGAATAAGTACTAGGTTCAGCATCTAAATTTACATGCTCATATGTTCCTGTAAAATAGATTCCATTATTATCAGCATATGTAATTCTTACACCATCAAGCAACATACTTGACTGAGAATCACCGTTGGCGTTTGTTGAATACTCAGAATCTAAATCAAACTCTGTATGTCTATATCCAATCCAAGTGTCATCTAGTCCAATTTTACTTAAATCAAAACCTAATTGCACTTTTGTTGAAAGTGCATTTTGTAAACTTCCAGCTTCAAAAAAGTGAAAAATCATACCATTTGCAAAGTATGGATAAGCACCCCATGCACCAAGAGTAGCACCTTGACCTTCACCATCTGTATATTTTGCTATACCTGTTGCTATATCAAAGCCATTTGTAAACTTCATGTCAAATCTAGCCGAATATATAGTATAGTCAATATGTGTATAATCATTATCTTTAAGATCGCCAACCTCTTTAAAGTCAATAACTTGAAAACCTAAGTCATATGAAAAATCACTTAGCTTATCTGTCCAGTCATATTGCATAAACAGTGTATTGTACAAATCTGTTGCGTAATAGTTCCAAATTTGTAAGTTATTGTTTTTATTATCATTGTACTGAAATGTTGCGGTTATAACTCCACTATCATTGGCATTATCTTTATCTCTTTGATCCACAAAAGATGCATCACTCATACTATGAAACTCTGTACCCTCTGCACCACTATCCCATACACCACTCATCTTATGAAAATATACTCCACCAATAGTAATATTTTCAAAACCTGTATAGTTATAATATGCTAACTCGAAACTATTTGCAAGCATATACCAGTCATCAGTATCAACCATTGGGGTTGCCAATTCTTCACGACCTATCAATACTTTATGTGAATCTTTTTCATAAGATATATAAACTTCTTGCAATATCGCAAAAGACTCTCTATCTGAACCAAAAACAAAGTTTCGTGACTCATCTTCCTCTTTATTTAGCCCAAAGTCAGTAGCTCCAGCAACAGTTGCTTTTGTAGAGAATCCATTATATTTTGGACTAAGAATAGAGATTTTAGGCATAACATAAAAACCTTGAGAATCTGTATGCCCTTGATTTGTGCTAGAATCATTACTACTACCTGCTGGGTTAGAGTAATCATACTCTACCCAACCAGTTCTCATATCACCCAAAACAAGCCAACCAGAACCAATATCTATCCCTTGTGAAGAGGGTTTACTTGTTTCATAAGTATAATCTTCCCCTGCGAAAGTCACACTAATACACGCAACTAAAAGCAAAGTAGAATATTTTAAAAATTTCATTTTATACCTTATTGTGCTAAAGGGTTAAGGTCTAACTTTTCTACAATATATTTTATAGCAAGCTGCGCTCTTACACTGTTTCCATAGCTATCAAGTGGAGGTGAAACAACTGCTATACCAAATTTACCAGGAATTACAGCAACTATACCACCACCAACACCAGACTTAGCGGGTGCTCCCGTGTTATATAACCAATCACCAGCATTATCATAAAGTCCTGCTGTTGCCATGATTGCCATGATTTTTGGTGTATATTTTGCAGAGATTACTTGAGTATTTGTAATAGGATTTTTACCATGATTTGCGATAGTCGCACCCATAACAGCTAAATCATGAGAAGATACATTTATTGAACATTGTTTTGTATATACAGTAGTAGCTTCAAGAGGATCACTTCCCATTCGTCCATAAGCATCTAAAAGTTTTGAGATTGCTTGGTTTCGTTTGTTATCATTTACTTCTGATTTATAAACCTCTTTGTTTAGTTTTAAATCACGACCAGCAAAAGCAGACATATTTGCTTTTATCTTAGCCCAACGCTCTTTAGAATCTTTTGCTTTGACCCATGATGTAGTTTGGATTGCTCCAGCATTAACAAAAGGGTTTGAAGCACTTCCATTTTTTTGCTCAATTGCAATAATTGAGTTAAAAGCAAGACCTGTTGCATTTACACCTATTTTCTTTTGAACAAATTCTGAGCCTTTTTCACTCATAACAAGTGCAGCACTAAAAACTTTAGAGATAGATTGAATAGATACCTCATCTTTTGTTTGACCAACTTCATAGATATTACCATCTGTATCTACAAGCGTTATAGCAAATATTTTTGGATTTACCTCAGCTAATGCTTGGATATAGTCAGCATTTTTACCACCCATATCACCTTTGAACTTACTGTAAGCCTCTTTTAGTGTTTTTTGAATTTGTTCTTTTGATAAATCAGCAGCATTTAAAGATACACCAATGAAAATAATAAAAAGAATATTTAAAAACTTTGTAGTCATAATAACAACCTTTGTTTAATTTAAACTCTATTATAACATAAAAGCACTTTTGCTAAAATTCCACTCCAAAACCGATCAATAGTTGATAATCGTCACGTTCAGGTATAGTTCCATCTGACTCTGATTCAGGAGAATTTACATGATCCCAAATAAATGTTATGTCTAAATCTATCCAAGATGTAATCTCATTTTCAAGAGTTGTAATCATATGATGTTTATATTTACCAGACTTTTTATCTGTTAAAGAAAATTTATAATCCCATTTAAAATCTGATATCTTATTTAGTTCTATATCAAGCTTTGTACTTGTTTCAAGAGCTGGTGAACGGGTTTTTTCATCTTCACCATCACCTACAGTAGTATATTTTGTTTGTATTACTGCTGGACCAATTGAGACATCCCATTCTATTTTTTTAGTATCTATTAAAGTATAACCAACACCAGCACCAACTGTTACTTGATAATCTATGTTTTGAAAGGTATCTCTATAATATTCTGAAAACACTGGTGTCCAGAAAAATCTTCTCGTTAGATAAATATCAAACTTTTCATTTATACGATGATCATCTGCTGTTTTTTCACCATCTACCTTAGATATACGACCAAGATAATCTAAACGCAAACGTGTTTTATCTGTACGCCTTTTTAAGTTCGCTCTAGCTGCATAATCAGACTCATCTTTATTTCCACTTCTCAAATCTGCAGATACAGTGATCTTACCTGACCAAAGATTTAATTCTCTCTCAGCTGTTGGTCCAAGAGAAACCACCTGTTCTTTTGGAAATGTATACTTCTTATCCCCTTGAATAATAGTCATCTTATCATCTTTAAATCGAAGCAAACCATCAAAAGTAGCTACATTTTCAATATTTACACTTAACATATTATGTGATTTTATTTGTACAATATCTTCAAAATCAAAAGTATAAAGACCAATCTCATCAGAATCAAACTCTAGTTCATCATCATACATAGCAAGAATCTCACCCTTAAACCATTCCCCAGATTTTGTTTGAATCCAGTCAAACCCAGCTGTTTGTGGAGACATTTTCTCCCAAGGTTTTTGAAGTTTCTCTAAGTCAATATCACCCTTTTCATCAACAGCATCAAAAACTTCTTGAACACTTACTTTCTTTTTTTCCTCTTTAGAATCTAGCTTTTCTGCAATTTCACGAACTTCATCTGCTGATTTTCCAGATGTATCTTTTACTTTTATAATTTCTGGCTGTTCTTCATCAGATTCAGCTGTCTCTTCTGCTTTTGCCTTCTCTTCAATAGCCATCTCATGCATTTTATCTTTTTGCATTGTATTTATCTCTTTAGATTCAGCCAGTAAAAATAATGGCACAAACATAATAAAAATATATTTAATCATCTAAATTTTTCCATACATTTCATTATAAAAACTAAGGGCATGTCTATCGCTCATTGATGCTATATAATCAGCAATAACCCTATGTTTATTTCTTATTACTAGTTGCTCATGATAAAACTTTGGAAGCATCTTTTCTTCCTCCATTAATCCAGAATACAAACCTTTAATAGCTTGCTTTCCTGCATACATCTTAACAACTATCTTTTTATGCTGATACATTTTCTCAAACATAAGTTTTTTAAGTTTTTTTATCTTTGTTTCAAGCTCTTTCTCAAAACCAACCGGAAAATCAATACAACCTATCTTATCTTTTGAAAATTCTAAAAGTGAGTAAACTAGATGATTTATGAGATGTGAAGAGAAACGATATCTAAACATCTCATCTTCATCTTCACTTATACCTTCAGCTTCAACTTTTTGCAATATCTCTTGAACTAGTTCATTGTCTCTTAAATCATTAAAAGAGATTAAACCTGAGTTAATCCCATCATCAATATCATGACTAATATATGCTATCTCATCAGCACGATCCACTATCATCGCTTCTACTGATGGATGTTTTTCTAAATCAAACTGTTCATCAATAATCTTTGGTAGAAAACTTTTTTTATAAGGATATGAGTGTTTTAAAATACCCTCTAGTGTAGCAAAAGTAAGATTTAATCCATCAAAACTTTTATATCTTTTCTCAATCGAAGAGACTACACGAAAGCTTTGAAAATTATGCTCAAATCCATTGCTAAATCCATCATCTTTTAGGCATTCATCTAAAGTATCGCCACCAATATGACCAAAAGGGGTATGCCCTAAATCATGCGCAAGGGCAATAGCCTCTGCTAAAGATTCATTTAGTCCAAGATTTGAGGTAATAGAGCGAGCGATTTGAGAAACTTCAATTGAGTGAGTTAAACGAGTACGAAAAAAATCACCCTCTTGGTTTAGAAATACTTGAGTTTTATATTCTAGCTTTCTAAAACTTCCAGAGTGTATAATTCTGTCTCTATCTCGAGCATAAGGATTGCGAAAATCTTTATCTATTTTATAAAATCTATCACTTGGTTGCACTAGTTTATGACTTTTTTAGAAATTTTGTAAGTATGTGAATCTTAACACCATTCACACGACCTTCAATATGTTCAGCATCACCAGCAACTAAACCTATATTACGAACTGCTGTCCCACGTTTTGCAGTAAAACCAGTACCTTTAACATCTAAATCTTTTGTAATTACTACTGTATCTCCAGCTTGAAGTGTTACACCATTTGCATCTTTATATACAAGTTTTTCTTCATTACTTATGCCAGCTTCAGCCCACTTTAGTTCATCCTCTTCTAAGTACATCATATCAAGTAAATCTTGGCGACCAAGAGAGTTTAAAAGTCTATAAGTTAAAACTTTAACAGCTACATTTTCACTCCACATAGAATCATTTAAACAGTTAAAATGATTTTCATCTAGCTCATCAGACTTTATTTGCTCTCTACATGTAGAGCATAAGATAACATTGCCTTCATTGTTCGCACCATCTACTAAAAAATTTTCTAAACCTTCGCTGTTTCCACATAGTTCACATACATCACTCATCTATTTATTATCCTCATCTTCTTGTTGAAATTTAATTATATCTGCATCTTCAGATGTAGTTTTATGTTTTGTTTGGTTAAAGGCTTTTTCTGCCTCTTCCTCATTATAGTTTCTACACTCTTGCGGCATTTGAGCATTTGGATCTTGTGCTATTTGATCACACATTGCAGCATTAAATGTAAAATAACACCCACTAAATGTTAAACTAAATAATATACTATATAGTAAACTATATTTCATTTTATATTCCTATTTTTTCTTGATAATTAAATCAAGGTATTTTGATGGAGTTTTTCTCATCATCTCTTGAGCTAGCCATCTTATTTGAAAGAATGCAGCACCACTATCACGAAGTGTAAGGTAGTTTTTAAGGCTTCTAAGATTAAAAGTTACTACCATATCTACTTTTACATTGTCGGTAATTATATGCTTAAAAGCATCTCCAACATTACGTTTTTTCTTTCCAGCTTCAAGTGCATTGTAAAGTGCCTCTGCATCACCTTTAAACTCTTCCAAAAAGGCAAGTGATGATTTTGCAACTGCTATTTCATTAAAATTTTCTACCATTGATGATTGGTATTTTAACTTATCATACATTGCACCGATTTCAATTTTATTATAAGCTTCATCCGCAGTTACAAACATATCAAAACCTAAAACTTTCTCTATGAAAAAATCTTTATTATCACTTGTTTGTGAAGCTGTAAATGCATTTATAATTGAGCTCATTGTATAGCGGGTACTTCGTACGCTTATAGCTTGAATACGATGACGGGCATGCTCTTGCAGTACACCACGAGAAGTTCCACGAATAAGAAAAGAAAGATTGGCATGTTCCAAAATAGAGTGATGAAAATAGGTCCAAGCTAAATCATCAAGTAAATTTGATTCTTTTATATCATTAATCTCTCTACATGTAGAGCTATCCGGGATAGTATGTTCAATATTTTTAATAGCATCATTTTCACTATTTGCAAATGAATCATAACAGGTCCTTGCTGCAGTTTCAGCTACACCAATACCTGTGTCTTGCATCAAAACAACTTCTGGTTTAGAGTACTTTATGCCATAAATTTCTTCCATAACTCATCCTTACTTTATTAGTCTCATTTTACAATAATAAACTTATTCTTACTTTTGAACACCATCTAAAACAGGAACAAAATCACAAGCTTCAAGCTCTTCTTCCTCTAAATTGTCTCCATTTTTTCTAAAACGAGTTATGATTTGTTTACTCCCTTTTTGCATTGGTGCTACTAAAACTCCACCATCTGCTAATTGAGAAAAAAGTTTTTGAGGTATCTCTTTTGCTGTAGCTGAAAATAAAATTCTATCATACGGAGCATACTGAATCCAACCATTTTGACCATCATCAGTGCGCGTATGGATATTACTTATCTCTAGGTTTCTAAAGCGTGTCTTTGCTTCTATCATAAGTTTTTCAATACGCTCTATTGTAAAAACACCACGAAACAGATGTGAAAGAACAGCAGCTTGATATCCAGAACCACAACCAACCTCTAAAACTCTATCTGCACCTTTTGGCTCAAGATACTGTGTCATTTTAGCAACAGTAAGTGGGGAACTTATCCATTGTTCAGCCGCCAATGGCAGAGCATCTAGCTTATAAGCATTGTGTCTAAATCCTGATGGTACAAAAGCTTCACGATTTGTTTTTGCTATCGCTTTTTTAACTATCTCATCAAGCGAAAATCTTTTGTCACACTCATCTGCTAATTTGGCTGTTTTTGTCGCTGTTATTCTATCCAAGCTATTTAATCCCTACGTCCATATATTTTCTCATTGTCTTTATCTCTTTTTTACTATATGGCATCTCTAAGCAAGGCTTGTTCTCATTTCTTTGAGCCTCCCCCATTGGAGTTATAATACCACTCATCTTTGTACACTCTTCATTTAGAGAATCAGACGCAACAACATAGCATTGGTTTATAAGCGCTAAAGCTTTTGTTATTGTTTTAAAATGCTCAGTCCGTAAAACTCCCCACCAAGAAGGGACAGCTATAACATCACAGCCCTCTAGCTTTTGCCAAAAATCTTTAAAACGAAGTTCAAAACAAATAAGAACACCAATTTTAATTCCATCAACTTCAACAATTTTTAAATCTTCATCACTACCTTCATCCATATACTTATGCTCATCACCAAAGCGGAAAAGTCTAGCTTTAGCACGCTCATAAACAACTTCGCCATTGTGAAAAATCTTGGCAAAGTTATAAACTTTGTCATCCCTTTTTTCTATCATTGTCATTATAATAATTTTATCTTTAGATGCTTTTTCTAGAGCCTCATTAGCAATATTTGCAAACTCTAAAACCTCATCAAAGTTATCATAATCATAGCTAGTTAAACATACTTCAGGAGCTACTATTAGAGATTTATCTTTACACTCATCTACAAGCTTTAAAAGAGTTTGCAAATTAGTGTTGTAATCTTCTGTAGTTGTGTCAAAAAGTAGTGAACAAAGTGTATACGCATTTTGCGTATCACTTATTTTAGAAGTCATCATCAAAAGTTAGAGAACCTTTTGAGTAGTTAGTAACAGTGCCCTCAAAAAAGTTAGTCTTTTGGTCGTTAAATTTTGCAAAATCATCAACCCATTTGATTGGATTTGTAACATTATAAAGTTTATCAAAACCAACAGCTGCAAGTCTCTCATCTGCTAAATATTTAATGTATTGATCAACAATCTCATCAGTTAATCCTAAGATTTGACCCTGAGTAATATACTTACCCCAATCGCTTTCAAGCTTAACAGCCTCTTTAAACATCTCAATAACTTCTTCTTTTAATTGCTCTGTAAAAAGGTCTGGGCGCTCTTTTCTAAGAGTATTTATAAGGTTTTGAAAAAGTACTAAATGTGTTACTTCATCTCTTTGAATAAATCTAATCATCTGAGCTGAGCCTAGCATCTTTCCAGAACGAGCAAGAGTATAAATGTATGCAAAACCACTATAAAAATAGATACCTTCCAAGATTTGATTTGCAAAACATGCTTTTACAAAGTTATGCTCAGTTGGATTTACTGAAAGTGCATCATAAGTACGAAAGATTGCATCATTTTTGGTTTTTAGCATCATATCCGTACGCCAAAGATCATAAATCTCTTCAGAGTTAGTTGAGATACTATCAACCATAACAGCATAAGACTGAGAGTGTAGAGCTTCCTCAAATGACTGACGAACAAGTATAAGGTTAATTTCTGCAGAAGTAACATATGGGTTCACATTATCAATCAGGTTATTTGTTTGTAAAGAATCCATAAAAATAAGTTGAGAAAGTGCTTTGTCGTAAGCTGCTTTTTCATCACTTGTGATATTTTTATAATCATTAACATCACGAGTCATATCTACCTCTTTTGGAAACCATGTATTATTTAACATCACTTCCCAAAGATTATATGCCCATTGATATTTTATATTATTTAGCTCAAAGATTCCTGTTGGATCTCCACCAAATACCTTTCTGTCATTTACACTTTCTGTTGATTCTGGATTGTATATTTTTTTTCTTTTCATAGGTAACCTTTTTATTATGTTTCTTTAATTTTTTAAGTTTTAGATTATATCGAATGTAGCTAAAAATTTGCTAAACTACACTTATGAAAAAAGTATTTAACCCATCTATTTTTTTAAAAAACAAACATATCCAAACTATCTATTCATCTTTTTTTAGGAAGTTTCCTAAGCATAACTTTTTTATAGAAAATTTCACTCTTAATGATGGTGATTTTATAGAGTGCTATTGGTATACAAAACCAACTAACATAACTAACAAACCAATAGTTATGTTATTTCACGGTCTTGCAGGGTCTTATAAATCACACTACATACAGGGCACTATGCAAGAGTTAGATAAAAATGGTTTCAACTCTGTTATTGTTCATTTTCGCTCATGTTCTGGTATTATTAACAAAAAAGTACAAACTTATCATAGTGGAAAAACTGATGATGCACTAGAGTATATGAGTAGTTTAAAAGAAAGATTTCCAAATACAAAACTATTTGGTATTGGTTTTTCACTTGGTGCCAATATGCTCTTAAAACTACTAGGGGAAGAAAAAGAAAACTCACTTTTAACATCAGCTGTTGCAGTATCTGCACCAATGATGCTAGATGTTTGTGCCAATAGTATCAACAAAGGTTTTTCAAAATTTTATGAGCAGATGTTAGTTAAAGATTTAAATACTCTACTTAAACAAAAATACGAAACTCACGACATGCGAAAAATAATTGGTATAAAAAAAGAAGATATTAAAAACATAAAAACATTTTGGGAATTTGATGAAATTTACACTGCAAAAGTTAATGGTTTTAAATCAGCAAAAGATTACTACACAAAATGCTCATCAAGACAATTTTTAAAAGATATTCAAACACCAACTCTAATTATTCACGCAAAAGATGATCCTTTTATGTCAGCACAAATACTACCCTCTAAAGATGAAGTATCTCTACATGTAGAGCTTGAAATCTATGAAAATGGTGGTCATGTTGGTTTTATAAATGGTAGTTTACTCAAGCCTGAGTATTGGCTTGAGAAAAGAGTAGTTGAGTACTTTAAGGAGTTTATTTAACCTTTAATCCCATCAGCTCTTGGGGCTAATAAAAATGGAAAAAATATTTTTATATACATAGCAAATGGCAATGACCAAACAATAGCTGCATACATATATAGTTCATAAACACGCAAAACAGTACCTATAATTATGAAAGAAACCATCAGATGCGTGTAGATATTTGATGTT
>Ga0256837_1001509_pt1 | contig 15944 bp, 15 predicted proteins | sample 4562384metaG_FD_185976 | JGI IMG/M metagenome (GOLD analysis project Ga0256837, IMG submission 185976) | Hydrothermal vent microbial communities from Guaymas Basin, Mexico - 4561-384 | ecosystem: Environmental > Aquatic > Marine > Hydrothermal vents | place: Mexico: Guaymas Basin | collected...
TAATTCCAGTTACACTTCCTGAAGCAAAAGCTTCAAAAAAAGAAGATGTAAAAAAAGAGATTACTATCTATGTAAACTCTAAAGGACAAATGTTTTTAGATAAAGAAAAAGTTGATGCTAAAGCATTAGAATCAAAACTTTCTAAACTTTCAAAAGAGCAAACAGTAGTACTGAGAAGTGATAAAGAATCAAAATTTCAAGATTTTGTAACTGTTATGGATATTTTAAAACGTCTTAATCATGAACAACTATATATAGTAACTAAGGAATAATCTTTTATATCTAAAAATAATAACGCATAGTTAAGTAAGCACTTATTCCTGCTCCACCAGGAATCTCTTTTATATCATTTTTTACAGGTTCAGGGTAAGTATATGCCTCATCAAAAATATTTTTTAAGTATAAATTTGCTTCAAATGGCTTATTCAAGTAAGATACAGTTATATTTGTTAGATTATAATTAATAAGACTTCCTGATTCTCCCAAGTTTGTCGTATAATCCTTTTTACTTACATATTGGTCAGATAAAGTACTACTCCATTTTGTATTTATATGATAAGTATACATTAAATTTGCAGTATAGTGTGCGACTGATTCTATATTTTTATTATCACCATTATCTTTACGCTCACCATCTACGTAAGATCCATTTATCATAAATTCAGATTTTTCATTTAAAATGCTATTTAAACTTACTTCCAAACCATAATTAGTTAAAGAATCTGAATTATAATATTCTACTTCTGTACCATTTCCAGTACTTCTTCTTATAATTTCATCCTCAAGTTTAAGGTAGTAAATAGTAACTTGAATAGTATTATTTTTATTTAACTTAGAATCTATCCCTAACTCTAATGTACGAATTTTTTCTCTATTTAAATCTTCATCTCCTAAAAGAGTCCCAATAGAATCTGCATATTTTTCTAGAAAAGTAGGACTTCTATATGCTTCTGAATATAAAATTTTCAGATAACTATCGGGCAAGTATTTGTAGTTTAAACCAAGCCTAGGATTTAAAGCTGTATCTGTATCACTATTGTCTTCTACTCTCAAACCAACTACACCAGTTAGTTTATTAGAAAAACTATATTTCATTTCAGAGTAAACTGCTACATTATTTGTGGTATATTCTTTAAGGAATGGACTAAATGGATGTATACCTCCATCAGTTTGATCTATAAAAAGTAAAGGATCTGTTTTATCATACTCATAATTAACTCCTAGTATGTACTTAAAATCTTTATTAATACTATTTTTATATTGAATCTCTCCACTATACCTTTGAGTTCTATTTTCAACAGTTATAGGGTTGCCATTTATCGGGTCTGGAAATTTTTCTGTTTCAAGATTTTTATCCATATTATCATATCTTAACCATATATTTAACGTACCGCTACCTAATCTAAAAGCTTTATTTACATCAACATAAAATGATTTATATTTATTTATACCACCACCTTGAATATTTGTAGTTAAACCTAGTTTCTCTTTTTCTGAACGATAATATGCTGCTTGAATTCTCCATGTATCCCAATACATATCCAAAAATACATTACTCAAATCATTTTGATAAGACTTATCTATATTTTGTCCTAAATCATCTTTAGTCCCTGAAAAATTATACCCATTATCTTTTTGGTATGAAGCACTCATGCTTATATGAGTATCGTAAATATTAACACTACCATATCGATGGTCATTACTTCCACCCCTTACAACCAACTCATTGGAAAACTCTTTTCCTTGTTTAGTGATTACATTTACTACACCAGAGATAGCATTTGTTCCATATAAAACTGAAGATGGACTGCGAACAACTTCAACCCTATCTACCATATCCAATGGAATAAATTCTAGATGAGAAGAACCAAAAAGTTTTTCATGAACTGGGTGGCCATTTATCATAAATAATGCTTTATTATTATATAGACCTGGTGTTACTCCACGAAAAGTTAATACACTATAACCTACATAAGTTTCATTGATTTGTATTCCAGGTAAAAAACTAAGTGCTTCATAAAGGTTTAATGCACCCATTTGTTTAAGTTGTGTAGATGTTAAAACAGAAACAATAGCTAAAGACTCAGATGCTTTTTCTTCCTCTTGCGATACTGTGGTAACATTGATGCTCATTAATTCTTCTAACGAAAGTTCAAAAAGATTATTAGTACTAATCTCTTGGGATAAAAGCAGAGAGGAAAGACATAATGATGTAAATAAATATTTTTTCATCTAAATATGCCCTTCATAAAAGTTATTTATACAAAGAATAACAAAATTAACTTAAAATGTACATGAATTTAGTATAATATATTATTAGTAAGACTTATCTAACAGCTTAAATTTTAAAGTTTTGGATTCTTGAATCTTAGTACCTTTACCTAGAGTTTTACTTACATTTATTTCAGAATTAAAAACTTTTTTATCTACTTTAACCACATCATGAAAAAGTGTAGATGCTATAAAAAAAAGTATCATTATAATTACAATACTTACATAAAGAAGTACATAATTCTTAATATGTCCAGACTCAAAAGGATTATTCATCAAGACTCTTCCAACATTTTTTTATTATTTTTAAAAAGATTTTGTATAAATTCTACTCTAAAACCTTTATACTCATCTACAGTTGCACTAAAGTTTACATGTTCCTTAATATTATCAACAAAGGTATTAGCATTTTCAATATTTGTATGTGTTAAAAATACTACAATAAGTTCATGAGTTATTTGTTGAATAATATCTGTAGGTCGTAAGAGCTCTTCTAAAATATCAAATATATTTTTATCTCTAGAATTAATCAATAAAACAGATAAAGGTATTTGGTATCTAGCAGCTCTATAAAACTCTTCGTTGCCGATGTCTAAAACTGTTTCTATTGAATACTGCATTTTATTATCCATACCTTCATTTCTTAAAGTAAGAAAGTATACACTAAATAAACTTTAAGATTCACTATCCATATCTTCTTTATCCATAGTCATAGCTACTGCCACAATACCAACTAAAAACACTACTATTATTGCGATGTAAACATATGCCATTAGGTATCCTTTTTGTAAGATTCTACATTATCTTTTGCTAAGTGTGAAAACCTATCTTTCTCATCATCATCTACAAATGCAGACTTTGGAATATATAAGAAACTAGTCCCATGGTAAAGTAAAAAAGCACTCTGTACAGATATTACCTCTCTGATTTCAGACCAAGGTATCATAGTTCCATCTACTTCTATCCCCTTATCACTAGCAAGCATATTAAAATTATGATTTTTACTAGAAGATGATTCATATGTTCTAGTAATCATCCATCGTCTTATAGGCCAACGAAGAGCATACCAATAGATTACTAAGATAGTAGATATCAATAATATTCCATATGCATCTTTTTTAAGTGCTCCAACTACGCCAAACTGAGAAAGTGCTATAAAGAACCATCCTAAAAACCTTTTAGGCGAATGCTTTAGTTCAAACTCATAAGTTGCTTGAGATGCAGATACAAAAAGCTCTTTATTCCAAGTATAGTTTATATTTATAGTATTAGATATGCTCATCACTCTCACCTATCATTAAATCTTCTTTTTTAATAACCCCATCCTCTTCCAACTCTTTTAAAAGTTTTAACGTTTGTTTATACTTTTCTTGAAATATTGTATTATTTTTATCAAACAGTTTACTAATTTTTCTAGCATAAAGCCAAGCATATAAAACAGTAGAAGCAAATAATCCATATATCCACCATTGCCACTCTTTTAAATCTAGTAATATAATAAAATATTGTACAGAAAATAAAACAAAAAATTCGATTGAAAAGATAATAACAAGTGTTGCACTTTGTTCAAAATCAAGAGTATATTTTTCTAAGTTTTTTAACTCTTTTAAATTTTGATTTATATTTTGTGCTTTTTTCTTATGTTCATCTTTTAAATCATCAATTTGTATATCTTTTAGATGAATATTACTTAAATTATATTCAACATTTGTTTGCATATAATCTTCTAAAATTTGTGGATTTTTTGATACAATATCTTTAATTTCATCTTCACTTACTCTATTTTTACCAGCATCTTTTTGAACATCCTGTAAAACTAAATCATAAAGCCCAACAGTCTTTATCTCCAAAGCTACTCTATATAAATTTATCAATATCTTTCCTAATATATTTTTTAAAAAGATAGGCTAATGCCCATCTTTTACTACATATCTTCTGGATCTAGTCCGTAAGATGCAGTTTTATCTTTTGCTGGTAAAAAGATACCAACTAAACCTTTTAAACCAACAGACATAATAATGTTGAAAAGGAAAATAGCCCAAGCTATAAGAAGCATAGTACCAAAACCTGCAGCCATTAACATATCGAAGTTAAACTCACCATTTACATATAGGTGACGACGAAGCATACCATCAAGTCCAGCCATACCCATAAATGCACCCATACCAATACCACCAATTAGATGCATCCAAAAGTGAGTGTTAGATAATTTATAAGAATACAATTTAGTATTATTAGTAACTAGTGGCCAAAGAACATAAACAGCAGAATAAAGAGTCATATATAGACCAACAATCAAAGCAATATGAACATGTGCCCCTATAATCCATTGAGTATTATGTAAAACTCTATTCATACCCATATCTGCTTGAATAATAGCAGCAGGAACAGCCAAACCGAAACCTGCTAAACCACCAAGAAGATACTTAAGTTCCATAGTCATCTTAAGTGGACGAGCTTTCCATAAAGTAACGAGAGTAATAAAAAGTGCTAAACCTTGAGTAAGCAGCTCAAATGCAGTAACCATCTCACCAGATATAAGTTTCATCATCTCAGGTTGACCTTGATCACCAAGTAAATGATGGGACCATACCATCCAAGAAACTAGAAGTTCAAGCATTAAGGCTGCACGGGCAACATTTTCCATAAACAGTTTTTGACCAGTTATTAAAGTAGCTAGTAAATACCAAGAACCAGCAACATAAATAAGTACAAGTCCATCAGCAACTAAATCAAGTCCCCACCAAAAGAAGTTTTTGTATAAAAGTGCATCAATAGCAGTAACATCAAGTTGAACACCACCTAAATCAGCAAGTAAATACACAAGTACTAAGATACCAGCACCTAATATTACAACAGCATCTAGGAATGTATCAACAGTACCACGGAAAATCGCAACAACAGGAAGTGCTAATGCCGGCTCTTTTGTATACGGCTCTTTACCTTTTAGTTTATTGATAAGGTTAAGTAAACCATCAATACCAAAACCAGAGATTAAAAGCTCTTTAGTTGTTTTGTTTTTATGAACACCTACACGAGCAAAAATAGTCGCGTAAACATTATAAATAAATCCAAAAGTACCAATCATAATAAATGCAATACCAATGATAAATACGATACCACCAATAGTACTAAACTGAGTTGTATCAGCAGGTAGGGGCCAGTAAAGTGTATATAATGGAGCATATTGCCATACAAATGCAGAAATCCACGCTAAAATAGTACCAATAGTAATCATAAGCCATACAAAGTTAGCAAGCTTAACACTATATAGTGGTTTTTTAGTTAGGTAAGGAACAAGGAACATAAAAGCAGCAAAAACCAACTGATATGTCGAACCAAAAATACCTACAATAGGATGCACTGTCATAATTGAGAAAAAATGATCTGGATGAAAAAATTCTTCAGGGATGATTCTTCTAGCCTGAGGACCAACAGATACCATTCTCATAATCATACCCTCTAGTGCAACTAGACCGTAGAATAAAAATGCCATAACAACAGCACGAAGAGTAACTTTTTGAAGAGCATTTAAACTTTTATGGTCAAAGTTTGTACCATGTATTAATGTTTTAACAAAACTCATTATTTAGCCCCTTTTTCACAGCCAACAACTTCTAAGAAGTTTTTAACTTTCATTAAATTTTCACCAGTATGTCTATCATACATAGCTGGACCAGCATACTCTGTTGAATCTAAATCAAAAACAGCATTATGATGAAATGTCCAAAGAATATCATTAGCAGATCCTGGATTCACTTGCATTTGCATAGCCATAGAACCATCTTGACGAAAAAGTCCAAAACCATATATAAGGTCTTTAGAAACTACATCAAAATTGATTGTTTGACCACACTGAACAACAATCTTCTCAGCTGGAAGTGTCCATTTATGCTTTTGGATTGTAAACTTATAAGTTGCGTCATTTGAAAGATCATGTCTACTAATATCTTGAGAAACCCAAGGAATAGTGTTATATGTAAATATATGGTGTCCAACACCACCTGCAACTAAAAATGCCATATACCAGTAAAATGGTATACGAACTACTGATTTTGCTTTTTCTCTAGTTAGGTTATATCCGAACCAAGCAATGATTGATAAAATCAATGCAGAGTAAATAGTATAAGCTACCCAGTGAAAAGACAATAACTCTAGGGAGTTTGTAAAAGTCATCTTCTTACCTCTTAATTTTTTCTTAACTATAAATAGTATAATAAAAACTTTTATATTACAACAGAAAGCTGATTAAATTTTAATCATATCTTAGATTTATAATTAATAACTTTACTTAAGATTATTCAAAATAATATTGCTTAATTTTTAATCAATATTATTTTTAAGTATTGTATATATTTTAATCAGTAATAAATGATAATTCTTAAAAATTTATATTACAATTCTACTAACAATTTAATTAGGAGATTTTTATGGCAGGATTTAAAGACTTAAAAGGACAAGGACACGGACCAACGTTGTTCATGGCTTTTTTGTACTTCGACATGAGTTTTATGGTTTGGACTATGCTTGGGCCGTTAGCATCTGAAATAGCAGAAGCACTTGCACTAACTGGACGAATTTTAACAGAGGGAGAAATTGCTACATTAGTATCTCTTCCTATTCTTTCTGGTGCTATTTTACGTATAGTTCTAGGGTTCGGTGTTGATAAACTTGGTGCTAAAGTAACTGCACTTATCTCTCAAATGCTTGTAATTTTATCTTTGATCACAGCATTTATTATGGGTGAAAGCATTACTTATGAAATTTTACTTATAGTTGCACTTGGTCTTGGTTTTGCAGGAGCTGCTTTTGCAGTTGCACTTCCTCAAGCTGGTCAATGGTACCCACCAAAACTTCAAGGTGTTGTTCTAGGAATCGCTGGTGCTGGTAATATTGGCGTTGTAATTGACTTTTTATTCGCTCCAAAAATAGCAGAACTATGGGGATGGCACGCAGTATTTGGCGTTGGTGCAGCAATGGCTATAATAGTTTTTATAGCATATGCATTTATAGCTAAAAATGCCCCTGAGTCAATATATAAAGCTAGACCTAAAAAACTAAAAGATTATGCAAAGCTACTTAAAGATAAAGATACTTGGTGGTTCTCACTATTTTACGCTATCTCTTTTGGTGGATTCGTTGGTTTTGCTGGATATATGAAAGTTTATCTTATGAATACTTATCAAGCAGATATGTCTGCATTTGGTATTGATGTATTTGATGAAACAAATGTAAAGGTAATTGCTGGATACTTTGGTGCATTATGTATCTTTGCTGGTGCTGTTTTACGCCCAATTGGTGGAAATACTGCTGATAAAGTTGGTGGAGTTAAATCTTTATACTTCTTTTACGGGATGGTTGCAGTTTTAGTAACTATTACAGCACTTGTAGAACTTCCTTTTTTCTTAGCAATTTTTGTACTATTTCTTATAATGGCTAATCTTGGTATGGCAAACGGTGCAGTTTTCCAACTGGTACCTCAACGCTTTGGTAAAGATATTGGTATCATGACTGGTCTTGTTGGTTGTGCAGGTGGACTTGGTGGTACTGCACTTATCAAAACCCTAGGATGGTCAAAAGGTACTTTTGGTGGATACACTGAAGGTTTCTTAATCTTTGCAGCTGTTGTTTTAGTGGCAATTGCAGGTATTAGCTTTGTAAAAACTAGATGGCGTACAACCTGGGGTGTTGCTGCTGGTGGAAGAATCTAAATAAAACAAATCTCCTTATATATGGCAGCAAATCTATGTTGCCATAAAATCATACATATAATCATCCTCCATTCTATAACTTTTGCTATAATAAATATTACATATATATAGGGAACTAAATGCCAAATTCCAACATAAAAACTTCTGGATTTTCACTTGCTAAAGCTAAAGAACTAAAAGGTGATGATTACTACGGTTTTATAACAATGGGAAGCTTAAGTATAGCTATAGTTTGTGATGGAGTTGGTTCCGCGCAAGAAGGAGCCGAAGCTGCTTCTCGAGTAACAAAATATCTTATAAATAATTTTAAAATTCGTCCAAAAGCATGGAGTATTGAAAAATCTATAAAAACTTTCATTAATTCTATAAACTCAATTCTTTTTGAAGAATCCATGATAGACTATGAACATCCAGAACTCGTAACTACCTTAACTTTAGTTGTTATAGATGGAAATAGACTTTATGGTGCAAATATTGGGGACAGTCGTGTCTACATGTATAGAAATAAATCTCTCAATCAACTCTCATCTGACCATTCAATGGACGAAGAGGGTTATGAAAATGTTTTAACAAAAGCAATAGGAATTGAAAAAACGGTTGAACCTTACTACTTTGAAAATAATATACAAAAAGATGATAAGATACTTCTATGCTCAGATGGTCTTTACAACTTACTAGATAAGGAAACACTTACAAATGGTATGGCTTTTGGAGCTCACTCGCTTGTAAAAAAAGCTTCTAAACTTTTTGATGATGATTTACCAGATGATACTACTGCTGTAATTGTTGAAGTTCTTGAAGCTAATGAGGTTGAAACACTTAAAAAACAAAAATTAATTATCCCAGAAGTCTTAAAAGAAAATGATATCATTGATGGTTATTTACTAGAGAAATCTCTTATTCAAAATAATCTTACTTGGCTATGTTCTAAAAAAACCAAACAATATGTTATAAAATTTGCACCATATGATTGTGTTGATAATGAAGTCCAGCTTGATTTATTTGTAAAAGAAGCTTGGAATGCAAAACGATTAAAAAAACCATTTTTCCCAAAGGCTGTTATACCAAAAAACCGTACTTACCGCTATTATGTTATGCAATATTTTAAAGGTGAAGATTTAGATAAATACCTAACTCATAAACATATAAGCATTGATGATGGTGTAGGACTTGGAAAAACTCTCTTAGAAATGTCACAGTATTTAGTAAATTACGACCTTGTGCATGGAGATATAAAACCACAAAACATTATGATAGATAAAGATGATGATGAAAATATAACTTACAAAATCATAGATTTTGGAAGTATTACAGAGATATTTTCTACTAATTCCAAAGCTGGAACTCCAAGTTTTCTATCACCTGAAAGATTTTTAAATGAATCCATAAGTGAATCAAGTGAAATTTTTGCCATCGGTGTTACACTTTATCTTACTTTAACTGGCAAATATCCTTACGGAGAGATAGAGCCTTTTCAATCACCTACTTTTAAAGAAGCAAAAAAACCAAGTAGCTACAACACTAATATTCCTCATTGGTTAGACAGTGTAATTCTTCGTGCTATATCAGTAGATAAAGAGCAAAGGTATTCTCACTACTCAGAGATGGCATATGAACTCTCAACTCCAAAAAAAGTTAAACCATTTTTTGCTAAAAATGTATCTCTCATAGAGCGTTCACCTTTAACATTTTACAAAACAGGTTTTATAATTATGACTATTATTAACTTTACTATGCTTATATGGATGAATTCATGAGTTGGTTAGACTTTTTTACAACAAGCACTACATATAAACACCCTTTTGGTCGTGGGATAAATGCAAATATTGCTCCAAATGAAGAGGAGCTTTTTGAAAAATCTTATGAGGCGTTTGAGAGTAAAAATATCTTAGATGCATATGAATACTTTTTACAATCTTTACAAAATTATACTAAAAATGAAGCTAATCAAAATATTATAACTTCAAGAACAGATGATGAACTAGAGTTTAGTATATTTCAAGGAACTGCTAAAATAGTAGGTCATATTACTAAAGAACACCTAAAAGCAGAAGTTATCATAATCAAAAAAGAAAACGCTAGTGTAGCTTTAAAAAGACGTATACTAGAAAGAAATTATCAGTTTACTTATATTTACTACTTTATGGATGAAGAGTATATAAAACTAAAACTTTTTCATGACAATACTACTATGAGTCCACAAAAAGTCTTTTTTCCACTCAGGGAATTAGCACTTAATGCAGATTTTGACAAAGAGTATATGAAAGCAGAATTTAGCGGTACTATATTAGAAGATATTCAACATTTAAAAGATATTCCTACTAGTGATTTAACACTAAAATATGATTTTATGAAAAAATGGATAGAAGAAATAGAGCCAAAGATACAAAGCCTACCATCCAATGACAATGCAGGTATGCAATCTTTTATCTACTTAAATACAATGTTTAAAATAGACTACTTATTAGTTCCACATTATAATATATATCAAAAAATAACTAAAAAAGTACAAGAATTTTTTAGTGAAGAAAATACAAATTCAGAATCAAGAAATGAGGAATTAAAACACTATTTAGATAAACTAAAAAGTATGGATTTTGAAGATTTTAGTACAAATTTCTATAATGCAAAATATACTTTTAATCAAATAGAAAAAACATCAGATGAAGATATAAATGTATTTATAAATGAAACACTCATTAAAATAAGATGGTATAAAAACAACCGCTATAATCAGATTATCCCAACTATTTATAGATATATTGCTTTTTATATACTTTATAATTATGGTTTAAATCCTGTTATTAAAGAGCTTCTTCATACACTTATAGAGATTCAAAATACTAACTACTTTAAAGCTCTAAACTATCCAATACTTTATGATGCAAAAACAAAAACTTTTTCTAAAAGAGCCATTATAAATAAAGTAGAAGAAGCAATAACACCGTTTACAAATAAATACAAATCCTTAGAAACATTTGGGCCATTACTAAGTTTTGATTCTGAAAATGAATTTTATAATAGTTTTTACCTACAATTACAAAACCTAAATTTTGAGGAGATATAGTTTATGAATACTCAAAATATACTTGAATCAAATATAGATAGTATTATTCAGATTATGACACCATACGGAAGTGGTACTGGATTTATCATAGATGACCTAATAATAACTAACTCTCATGTAGTATCTGGTCTTAAAGAGGTAGTTATAAAATCAAAAAATATTCTAAGAAGTATTGCTAAAGTTATTTATGATGACCCTTATCTTGACTTAGCCTTTATAGAACTAAATTTTAAAAAACCGTCTAAAGTACTGGAACTTACAAGTAAAGAAGTGCATGATGGGGATATAACCATAGCTATTGGTCATCCTTACGGACTTAATTATTCTGTGACTGAAGGAATCATTTCTCGAGCTTCACGACTTCAAGGTGATTTAGAATATATTCAAATGGATGCTGCTATAAACCCTGGAAATTCTGGTGGACCACTCTTAAATAGTGATGGAGAAGTAGTTGGAGTAAACACTTTCATCATTCAAAATGCAAATAACCTTGGGTTTTCACTTCCATATTTTTATGTAAGAGAGGCGTTAGACGCTTTTAAAGAACAAAATCAAAAAAATATAATTAAATGTCAATCTTGTAAAAATCTTATTCAAGAAAAAAGTATTGAAAATGACTACTGTCCTAAGTGTGGAGTAAAACTTGAAGTTGCTAAACTTAGAAGAAAAGGTTATAAACCAACTGGTGCTACAAAAATTGTAGAAGATATACTATATGAACTTGATGAAAATGTAACTCTAGCTAGAAGAAGTCAAGCCTCATGGATTATTGATAGAGGGAGTGCGAGAGTTGAGATAGCATACTATGAAAATGGCATTATAATTGCAGAGGCTAAACTTTGTGCTATTCCTAGTGAAAATATTGATAAAATTTATGACTATTTATTGGAGCAAAATAATAAATTTTCATATCTACAATTTGCTATAAATGAAAATAGCATATACCTATCTTATATCATAGTTGATTCATCATTAACACTAAAAGAGGGTAAAATAGCTTTTGATAGGTTATTTAGATATGCAGATAAATATGATGATATTTTGATAAATAAATACGGTGCAAAAAAACATAAAAGAGATGAGGATTAATAACAAATGAAAGAATTTTTAGAATTTAAAATAGATTTAAAAAGTTTTATAAATGAGCTTAACACTAGACTTAATGATAATAATAAACAAATAAAAAAACTACTCAAACAAGATAAAAAAACATATAAAAGTTTTGTAAAACCAATGCAAATGATGGATGAGTATTTAGAACATTTTTTCACACCACTATCACATATAAACTCTGTTAATAATTCAGATGAAACTCAAAAAGTATATGCAGAATCTTTACCAATGATTACAGAGTATTCTACTAAAATATCACAAAATATAGAGATGTACAAAGCTTATAAATTTATTTTACAAAATGAAAAAGATACTTTAAACTTTGAACAACTAAGAGTACTAGAGTTAAATATTCAGGGCTTTGAATTAAGTGGTGCACACTTGGATGAAAAAACAAAAAAAAGATTAGCAGAGATAAATATTAAAAAAAGTGAGTTGTCAAATAACTTTTCACAAAATCTACTTGATGCTACAAATGCTTATGAAAAAATCATTACAAATGAAACAGATATAAAAGGAATACCAAAAAGTGATTTAGAGGCTGCAAAATTTGAAGAAAATGGCATAATTAAATACAAGTTCACTCTTCAAATGCCATCATACATAGCATACATGACTTATGGAGAAAATGCAGATATAAGAGAAGAATTATATAAAGCTTATGTAACTCGTGCACCCAAGAACGCTAAAATAATAGATGAACTACTTGTACTTAAAAATGAGATGGCTAATTTACTAGGATTTGAAAACTATGCGGAGTATTCAATAGCTACAAAAATGGCAAATACTCAAGATGAAGTGCTAGGTTTTTTAGAAAAACTTGTTACAAACTCAAAAGATCAAGCAAAAGAGGAGTTAAAAGAACTTCAAACAATGAGTGATAAACCTTTAGAGAGTTATGATTCTGCTTATTATTCAGAGATACTTAAAAAAGAAAAATATGATTTAGATGAGGAGTTATATCGTCCATACTTTGAACAAAAAAATGTAGTTAATGGTATGTTTAATTTTCTAAGCAAACTATTTGGAATAGACTTTAAAAAAGTAGAAGAAAAACTATGGGATAAAAAAGCTTTCTCTTATGATCTACATGTAGAGAGTAAACTTCGTGCAAGACTTTACTTAGATTTAGAAGCAAGAGAATCTAAACGAGGTGGTGCATGGATGCATAACTTCCAAACACATTGTACAAAAGAGGATGGAAGTGAACAACTAGCATCTGCATTTATAGTATGTAATTTTCCACCATCAAGTGATAAAAATCCATCTCTTTTAAGACACGATGATGTAGTTACGCTTTTTCATGAGATGGGGCATGCAATACACCATATGTTAAGTACAGTGAATGAGAATGAAGTAAGTGGCGTAAATGGTGTAGAATGGGATGCAGTTGAATTTCCATCACAATTTTTAGAAAATTTTGCTTATGAACCTAGTGTTTTAAAACTATTTGCTTCACATTACGAAACAGGGGAAATTATCCCTGATGATATGATTGAAAAACTTGTAAAAAGTAAAAATTTTTTATCAGCATCTGGAATGCTTAGACAGTTAGAATTTTCTATCTTTGATTTTAAACTACACTCAAAAATCTATCAAAGTGATGAAGTTCAGGATTTATTAGATTCTATTAGAAAAGATACAGCACTTATTGAAACACCATCATATAATAAATTTCAAAATGGATTTGCACATATTTTTGCAGGTGGCTATGCAGCAGGTTATTACAGCTATAAGTGGGCAGAAGTTTTAAGTGCTGATACTTTTTTTGCAGTAGTAGATGAAGATATATTTAATTCTAATATAGCCAAAAAATATTTAGAAATCATCTTAAAGTATGGTGGCTCAAAAAGTATGACTAAACTTTTTAAGGAACTTATGCAAAGAGAGCCAAACACAGATAGTTTACTAAGATTAAACGGTATTAAATAGTGAAGTTTTTCACTCTTTTATTTTTATTTATATCATTTTTATATGGAGAAATAACATTGAAAATAGCAACATATAATGTAGAAAATCTTTTTGATTTAGAAAAAAAAGGTTACAAATATAAAGAGTATAAACCATACGGAAAATCACTTTGGAATAAAAAAAACTATAAAATTAAACTAAATAACCTTTCTCATGTTATAAAAGACATAGATGCTGATATTATTTGTTTAGAAGAGATTCACTCTAAAAAAGCACTGCTTGATTTAAAATACAAACTAAAACAAAAAGGCTTGTATTATAAATATTATTCTATAGCTGATAAAAAAAACACAGCTATTAAAGTGGCAATACTAAGTAAATTTCCTTTTATTTATTCAAAAGAACTTATAGTTACTAATTCTTATAAATATAGAAATATTCTTGAGACAAAATTTAAAATAGATAACAAAGATTTATATATTTTTGTAAATCATTGGAAATCAAAAGCTGGACCAGAGAGTATGAGAATCAGATCTGCAAAAGTTCTAAGAGATAGAGTTGAGCAAATAGGATATGATAAAAATATAATCTTACTTGGAGACTTTAACTCCCATTATGAAGAATATAAAATATTTAAGAAAAAAAGAAAACATAATGATACTAATGGAAAAACTGCTATTAATCATGTACTTAGAACTATTAACAATACGAAAGATGCTCTACATGTAGAGATAAAAGAAGATAATTTTTACAACCTGTGGTATGACGCAAAAGAAAATGATAGATACTCATATATATATAGAGGGAAAAAAGAAGCATTAGATAATATACTTATATCGAAATCATTGTTAAATAATAATGTTATATCATATATACCTAATAGCATAAATAATTTTTCTAAAGATTATTTATTTAAAAAGAAACAAATATACAGATGGCAAGTATCTCGTGCAAAGATTAGAAAACACAAAGGTAAAGGTTACTCAGATCACTTAGCAGTTACAGCAAAGTTCCTTGTGCACTAAGACACCAATCAATCTCTTTTTTATTATGCTCTTTTAAATATTTATTACTCTGTGAGAATGGCTTAGAGCCAAAAAAACCTCTATATGATGAAAGAGGTGATGGATGTGGTGATTTAAGCACAAGATGTTTATTTGTGTCTATTAGTAGCTCTTTTTTTTGTGATGGATTCCCCCAAAGTATAAATACAATATTTTCAAATTTATCTGATAATTTTTTTATAACACTATCTGTAAATATTTCCCAACCCTTATTTTTATGTGAATTAGCTTTAGCCTCTTCAACACTTAGTACACTATTAATTAATAATACACCATCTTGAGCCCATTTACTCAAATCTCCATTCAAAGGATAATCACATCCTATATCATCAACTAATTCTTTAAAAATATTTTTAAGTGATGGTGGTATTTTGCATTGTTTATATACTGAAAAAGCCAAACCATTAGCTTGATTAAAACCATGATACGGATCTTGCCCAATTATTACAACTTTTACATCTTCTGGATTAAGTAAATTAAAAGCACGAAATATATCTTCATAATTTGGAAAAATAGTTTTTGATTTATATTCTTGTTTAAGAAAGTTTTGTAAGTTTATAAAATTTGATGAGTTAAGTTCTTCATCTAAGAAATCTGACCATTCTAAATTTAATTTCATGCTTATCCAAATTCAAAAATTAATAAAATGACGCAGTCATATAATTAAGTGCATGCAATTTTTATTTTAATCAAGGCATAGGAAAGCGAAACATACTTATGTATGTGAGTTTTTCTGTAACGCTGAGTAAAGTAAAAAGTGTATGTGATTAAGTATATGACCGTAACTAGGCAGCGACCTACATTTCC
>Ga0256837_1001510_pt1 | contig 15943 bp, 16 predicted proteins | sample 4562384metaG_FD_185976 | JGI IMG/M metagenome (GOLD analysis project Ga0256837, IMG submission 185976) | Hydrothermal vent microbial communities from Guaymas Basin, Mexico - 4561-384 | ecosystem: Environmental > Aquatic > Marine > Hydrothermal vents | place: Mexico: Guaymas Basin | collected...
CTCCCATCGCCGATAATACTGCAGGCTACGTCTGTGGAAATGTAGGTCGCTGCCACTTTGAGTTTATTCAACCTCATATATCCTAACTCCCTTAACTTTTATCCTTCTTTATCTTTTTACTTCTTTTTTAACCCTTTTGGCTCTTGTATTTTAATTCACCTTTTAATAGACTTCTTGCATAACCTATCATTTAACCGCAAAACCTCTATCAAAGTTTACTAAAGCACAGATTAGATTAAATCTCAAGCCAAATCTTTTTCTTCTATTCCTGTATTTTATAGCAACAATTTTAAAAGCCTTGATTTTAGCATTTATATGTTCAACTGGTATTCGTTTAGATGATTTATTTTTGTTCTCTAGTTTATCCTTATCTGAGAATAGGTAGTCTAATTAAAAATATGAACAGTTAACCATAGTGTCTCATGGCTAGTTTGGACTACGCGGTGTGGTGTTTTGGCTTTAATAAATAGAGTGTCCCCTTTTGTAAGAACCTTTTTCTCTCTATCTATTAATAATGTAGCCTCTCCCTCAAGTAGTACAAACCACTCATCTTCCTCTTGAATATATTCTTTATCTTGAACTTGCTCTGAGCTTACAATACGATTGATAATAATATTTTTATGTTTGAGTAGAGTAGTAAAGGTTTCATTCTCTTGGGGAGTTATATAGTTGTAGAGATTCACTAGTAACTCATTTGTAGCTCATCTATCTCGCTCCATGACACACTTTGAGTTGAACTCTTACGGTGAGAAAGAATATGCTCAATATAGCGTGCAAATACATCTGTTTCAATATTAAGTTTTGTCCCTATACGATACTTTTTCATGAGTGTCTCTTTGAGTGTATGGGGGATAATTGTTAATCGAAAATTATTTTGATAGACATCGTTTACGGTGAGTGAAACACCATCAATAGTGATTGAACCTTTGGGAACAATATGTATAATATAGGCTTCTTCTACACTAATAATAAAATCCGTAGCATTCTCCCTAGGTATAATTTGACTAACCTCTCCTATACAATCGACATGACCTTGTACAATATGCCCTTCAAAACGATCTTGCATCATCATCGCAGGCTCTAAGTGTACCTCTCCAGAGAGTTTACTCTCATCGATAATCGATCGAGTTTCATCGGCAAGTTCTAGGTCAAAGCCATCTGGATGTACTTGAATAACTGTCAGACAAACACCATTAATGGCTATGGAGTCACCTAGTGTTGCTTTATGTTTAGAAGAGATGGTTAAAATATTGTTTTGATAACTTTTAACTTTTGCTATTTCGCGTATAAGACCTGTGAACATACTACCTCAATATATTTTGATATAATTCGGTCATTATAGCAAAAATAAATGTATTTTCTTGTGGATAGTTCTGAGAAAAAGCGTATAGTAAGGGTTTTAAATGAAGTATGATGTAATAGTCGTTGGTGGTGGGCATGCAGGTATTGAGGCAGCGTTAGCATCTGCTCGTATGGGTGTAAAAACACTTCTGATTACCATATTGGTAGAGCAGATAGGAGCCTCTTCGTGTAATCCTGCGATAGGGGGGCTTGCAAAAGGGCATCTCGTAAGGGAAGTGGATGCTTTGGGTGGAGAGATGGGAGTCTGTACGGATAAAACAGGTATACAGTTTCGCACACTCAATGCTTCTAAAGGTCCAGCCGTACGCGGAACACGAGCACAGATAGATATGGATGCGTATCGTATCTATATGCGTAATACTGTATTGAATACCCCCAATTTAGAGGTTAAACAGGAGATTGCAGATGGATTGATTGTGAGTGATGGTGTTGTTGAAGGAGTGACCACACAGCTAGGCAATCGTTATAGTGCATCACAAGTGATTATTACCGCAGGGACTTTTCTAAATGGTCTAATCCATATTGGAGAGAAGCAAGAAGAAGCAGGTAGACAGGGGGAGTTCTCCTCCGTTGCTTTAGCAGAGTACCTGAAAGGATTGGGGTTAAATATTGGTCGTCTTAAGACTGGAACCTGTGCGAGAATTAATGCAAAGTCTGTTGATATTGCTACGATGGAGGTGCAACCTGGTGATATCCCTCCACCACCATTCTCTTTTCGTACAGATAAAGAGAAGTTTAACCCTACTCAGCTTCCCTGTTATGTAGCCTATACTAATGAGACAACCCATGAAATTATTGAGAGTAATTTCTATCGTGCACCGCTCTTTTCTGGACAGATTGAAGGGGTAGGACCACGGTACTGTCCTAGTATTGAAGATAAGATTAATCGCTTTAGAGAGCGACCTCGACATCAAATCTTTGTAGAGCCTCAAACCATTGATGAGACAGAGTACTATATCAATGGGATGAGTACTTCGTTACCGACAGATGTACAGTTGGCGATGATCCAATCAGTTAAGGGCATGGAAGAGGCAAAGATTGTGCGTTATGGTTATGCGATAGAGTATGATTATATTCAACCAACAGAGCTGAAGCATACCTTGGAGACCAAGAAGATTGAAGGACTCTATTGTGCAGGACAAATCAATGGTACCACAGGGTATGAGGAGGCAGCAGCACAGGGTCTGATGGCAGGGATTAATGCAGCACTTAAGATAGAGGGAAAAGAGCCTTTTATCTTACGCAGAGATGAAGCCTATATCGGTGTTTTGATTGATGATTTAGTGACCAAAGGGACAAAAGAGCCCTATCGTATGTTTACCTCACGTGCGGAGTATCGGCTACTCTTGAGAGAAGATAATGCGGATATTAGACTCTCTGATTATGGCAAGAGCTTTGGACTTTTAGATAGTGCGTATATTAAGAAATTTGAAGCTAAAAAAAGAGATCTTGCCGAAGCACTAGAGTATCTACGCACACACTATGTTACACCAACCAAAGAGTTTTTGGCTCAATTGACAAGTATCAATGCTACCAAGATTAATGATCGTACCTGTTGGATGGATGTGATAGGACGGGGAGATTTTACCCAAGAGAAGTTGATCACACTTCTACCTTCGTTTGCTCACTACTCTAGTGAAGTGATGGAGCAGATACTCATTGAATCAAAATATAGTCGTTATATTGAGAAGCAACAACAACAAATTTTGAAGATGGATGATATGTTACGAATTAAGATACCACAAGACTTCACCTATAGCCATATCTCTGGATTAAGCAACGAAATTGTAGAGAAACTAGAGAGAGCTACGCCTCCGACACTCTTTGCCGCTTCCCAGATATCAGGGGTAACCCCTGCGGCATTAGAGATTGTGCATGTGCATATTAAAATGCTACAACGCAGTAGACAAAGTAAACAATAAGAGGGAGAAGATCTATGGTATATTACTATGCCTACTCAGGACATAAAGTAGGGTTAGAGAGAGTGAAGCGTGCGACAGCAATACTCAAAAGGCTTAAATCTGAAGGGGTTGAAGTCTGTTTATTGGTCAATGATTTTCGTGCGGGTTTAGCCGCAAGGGAGTTTGGAATCAACGCGTATATTACGATTGAGACGATACTTGATATTGATGCAGTAGCCGAGGCAGAGGATACGATTATTATTGACTCTTCCGAGGCATATCAAGGGAAAATAGCCCATTACTGTACGCATTTTAAGCAGGTATTTCGTATGCCTGAGAGTAGCTCTGATAGAGCGTATGATAAAGAGCATATAATTGATATCTTTTCTATAGACGAGGCATCGTTAGCACTTGTGATTGATCATACTTATTTTGAGATTACGCCCAAACAAGAGAGAACACTGTTCTTCCTTGATGATATGGATCATGATAAGTGTATCTTATCTCAAGAGGAGTTTTTCAATAGTGTTGAGATGGAGCTTCTGCTAGGACACTACTTTTTTGTCAAGTATGAAACCGCACTCTCCAAACTCTTTACGCATCTTCATGAACCAGAGGAGTATACCACCGCTATAAAAGAGAGTATGCGCGTGGTAACAAGCTCTACACAAACCGCACTAGAGGCGTGTGCAAGTGGTGCAAGGGTCGTCTATCTAGATCTAAAGAGAGAGACGCTCTACCCCCTCACACTCCTAGAAGCATATGGTATTGTGATTGTAGAGGGATTTGATCTCAAGGGGCTTCGTGATGCGTTAAACATGGAGCAATCCCTACCTATTAAGCCATTAAAAAGTGTCGATAACGCACTACTTACCTCTCTCTTAGCTTAAAGTCTAAGAAGAATGTGCCATTAATCAAGAGAATATTACTCCTAGTTTACATTTAGTAACAATAATCATCAAGAGTATGTTTTTTTGATGATGCTCAATCTTATTTAAATAGAATATTACTATAATAAGTGGTTAAAATCACAAAAAAGGAAGGTTAGTATGGCTAATAATACTAAAGGTCGTAGAGACTTTATGGGTATGGCTTTGGGTGGTTTCACTGCTCTAGGCGGTATTGGTGCACTCTATGCGATGAAACGCTCTTGGGATCCATTGCCAAGTGTAAAAGCAGCTGGATTTACAACAATTGATCTCGCTCCTGCACAAGATAATGTATTGATTACAGAAAAATGGAGAGGGAAACCTATCTTTATTCTTAAGCAATCAAAAAAGATGATGTCAAAAGTTTCTGATGAGACTAAAAAAAGACTTATTGAGATTAATGGCGCACACTATATGGTTGCAGTAGGTCTTTGTACTCACCTTGGATGTATCCCTGGATATGACCCAACAGATGAGAGCTTTTTATGTGCATGCCATGGTGGTATGTATGATGCTACGGCAGAAGTGACTAAAGCACCACCACCAAGAGGTCTTGATATTCCTCCATTTAAGATTGAGGGAACAAAATTGGTACTTGGTGAGACAGGTCCAGAGTATGAGCAAATGTTGGCCGATGGCACAACAATGCCAGTATAAGGAGGCATAGATGGCACATTTTGAAAAAGCAAATAGTATCGGTGAGTGGCTCGATCAGAGACTTGCGGTAAATACGCTTAAGAGAGTAATGCAAACTGAATACTGGATTCCAAAAGATATTAACTTCCTTTGGGCAATGGGTATGGTACTTGCAGCAACATTTGGTATTCTTCTTGTTTCAGGAATTTTCCTTTTAATGTATTATCAACCAAATATTGATACAGCATTTGACTCAGTCAACTACACGATTATGAGTGAAGTAGGATATGGATGGCTCTGGAGACATATTCATGGTGTGGGTGCATCAATTGTATTTTTGATTATCTATATTCACATGTTTACAGGTATCTACTATGGTTCATATAAAAAAGGTAGAGAGCTTATCTGGTTATCTGGTATGGGACTTTTTGTTGCATTCTCAGCAGAAGCATTCTCTGGATATATGCTTCCATGGGGTCAGATGTCTTACTGGGCTGGTATGGTTATTACTAACCTATTCTCTGGTGGTTCACTCCATGCAGATGGTCTTGTTGAGTGGATTAGAGGGGATTATGTTCCAGGTCAAGCATTCCTCAGTAGATTCTTTATGCTTCATGTATTGTTGATTCCATTGGCAATTATTGGTCTTATTGTACTTCACTTTGGTACCTTGAGAATCCCACATGTTAACAACCAAGAGGGTGAAGAGTTTGATTATAAAGAGGCAGCAGAGCTTTACAAAGCAGGAAAAGTAAAAGAGTCTAAAGTGATTCCTTTCTCTCCCGTATTCTTGAGTAAAGATATCTTTGTTATGGGTGTTTACTTTATCTTGTTCTTCTACTTGGTATTCTACCACTTTGGTTTTGCAATGGATCCAGTGAACTTCGATCCAGCAGATGGACTTAAGACACCAGCACACATCTACCCTGAGTGGTACTTCTTGTGGAGTTATGAGATTCTTAGACCATTCCCAACTGATCCAGGTCTGATTGCGTTTGCATTTGCACAAGTTATTTTCTTTATGTTACCATTCCTTGATAGAAGTCCAAATGTGGCTCCAGCAAGTAGAAGAGGGGCATTTAAGTTCTGGTTCTGGGCAATGCTCATAGATATGATTGTTCTTACCTTTATGGGTAAATTGCCACCAGAAGGTATCTGGAGTACGATTGGTCTTGTAGCGGCACTTGCATTCTTTGTCTTGTGGATTGCTCTACCAATCATCACAAAAACTGAAAAAAAGCTATAAGGAGTAGAGGATGAAAGAATTAAAAATATTTGGAATTGTCGTTGTCTTTACTCTTGCATTGTACTGGGGTGTTGAGCCATTTGCACATGGACAGATGCATAAGCATGTAGAGGGTCATGGACTTGTCTATGATGGTAGTGCGGATATCGAAGAGGCATCCAAAGAGAAAAAAGAGGCAAAAAAAGCTTTCTGGGCTGATGTCAAAAAGATTGCAGCACTTAAGGGTGATGCAACAGCGGGTGAAGCAAGTTATATGATGTGTGCAGGATGTCACATGGATGGTGCGGCAAATATGGGTGGTGTTACACCTCCTAGTCTAGACCATGCAGGGGCAATCTATGATAAGAACTTCCTTATCGCATTGATTAAAGATCCAGCAATGGCTACCAATGTAGACCATAAATACCCTAATGGTACAATGGCTCACCCAATGGGTAGTGTAAGTGCTATGGTTTCTGCTCCTCAAGATATCGCTAATGTTGTTGCGTATCTTCAAGCGAAGAAAGCAGGAGAAGTAACACCTAAAGAGGCGTTTACTGAAGCGTGTGGTAGATGTCATGCTAACCGTTATGGTAAGTTGACACAACTAGGTGAAGTGCCAAAGACTAAGTCTAATATTAAGACAGGTCAAGATATTGATGCATTGAAATATGCTCAAAAAGTTGCAACAGAGCAAGCTGCTTTGGCAGATTATCTTGGGACTTTACCTCCAGATCTCTCTATCATTATTAGAGCAAGAAGTGAACACTTCCTACATACATTCATTGAGAATCCTCAATCTCAGCTTGCTGGTACAGCAATGCCTAGAACAGGACTAAACCATGAAGGTATGGAAAAAGTATTTGCTTACCTCGAAGAGACAGGGGATCCAAGTAAACCACTTAGAGAAGAGACAGGACCAAAAGTACTTCTTTTCTTCTTTATCTTTACTGCATTAGCATTCCTTTGGAAAAAAGCAATGTGGAAGGGTCATCATTAATTTCTAATGTGATACTTCAGTAGCGTGGATTCTCCACGCTACAACTTCTTTCTACTTTCTTGATATATATCACCCCATTTTTACCTACATTTAGATACCCTAATAAAAATTAAATATTGGATTTGTATGCTTATAGATGGTCACGGTAGAACTGTTAATTATTTGCGTGTTTCAGTCACTGAGCGGTGTAACTTTAGATGCCAGTACTGTATGCCAGAAAAACCTTTCTCTTGGGTACCTAAAGAGAATTTGCTCTCTTTTGACGAGCTTTTTTTATTTATGAAAGTAGCTATTGATGAGGGCGTGAGCAAGATTCGTATCACGGGGGGAGAGCCACTTTTACGAGAGGATCTCGATCAGTTTATCAAGATGATCCATGACTATAAGCCAGATATCGATTTGGCACTCACCACTAACGCCTATCTCCTACCCCAAACAGCCCAACGGCTCAAAGATGCAGGACTCAAACGGCTCAATATCTCTCTGGACTCACTACAACCTGCTATCGCCCATAAGATCGCCCAAAAAGATGTACTCACTCAGGTACTCAAAGGTATCGATAAGGCACTTGAGGTGGGGCTAGGGGTCAAGATCAATATGGTACCCATGAAGGGGATCAATGATAATGAGATTTTGGATATTATCGACTATTGTCAAACGCGTCATATCAAGGTACGCTTTATTGAGTATATGGAGAACCACCATGCCAATCAGAGTATTGAGGGGATGCATGGCAAAGAGATACTTGCTAAGGTCAAAGAGCGGTATACCATCAAAGCCTTGGGGCGTGAAGGGGCAAGTCCCTCCTTTAACTATCTCTTAGATAATGGCTATGAGTTTGGATTGATTGATCCACACAAGCATGACTTTTGTGAAAACTGTAACCGTATTCGTCTCACTGCCGAGGGCAATCTTATTCCCTGCCTCTATTTTGATGAGGCAATGAGTATCGCTTCAGCGGTCAAAGAGGGAGATATCCAAGGGGCTGCGAATGTCTTAGCACAAGTGCTTAAGGACAAACCCAAAGAGAACCGATGGAGTAGTTTTGACCCCAATGAGAGTGATGTCTCACAGCGTGCATTCTATGAGACAGGTGGCTGATGTTTTATCTAACCGAACAGTTCTTCTCTATCCAAGGTGAGGGGAAATATGCGGGAGTCCCTGCCTACTTCTTACGCACAGGGGGGTGTAATCTCTCGTGTGAAGGGTTTGGTGCGAAGTATGAAGTGGCAGGAGAGATACGCTTGGGGTGTGATACCTACTTTGCAGTCGATAGCCATTTTGCCAAGTCGTGGATTAAGGTCGAAGAGTCTCAACACCTTATCAATACCTTGAAGCAGGCATTTGAGGAGATAGGCTATAAGCCCCATATGGTGATTACGGGTGGTGAACCCTTGATGTACTATCGTGATGCGACTTTCTACGCAGTAATTGAGTGGCTGGTATCAGAGGGGAGTGTGATCACTTTTGAAACCAATGGGACGATGGTGATAGACTTTGAAGCCTATCCTGCCTACCGCTCTTGTATCTTCTCACTCTCGTTGAAGCTCTCCAATAGTGGAGAGCCACTGGGCAGACGCATTATCCCGCAAGCCTTAGAGCAGATTGGACACTATGCCAAAGAGGCGTTTTTTAAGTTTACCATTGATGCTCCTTTGGTCGCAGGATCTGCACGAGAGGAGATCGCGGAGATCTGTAAGATTGTCCCACACTTAGAGGTCTTCTGTATGCCCGTAGGGGAGAGTAGAGATACCATCTGGCACAATGACAAAGCGGTATTTGAGTTCTGTATGAAGCACAACTTTCGCTATAGTGATCGACTCCATATTAGGGTGTTTGATACGACTCAGGGGGTTTGACCTGCTCTAGCCCCAACAGCACATGCGTTCCCTCTCCCTTCTTGGAGCGTATCTGTATGGTGATCCCCTCACTATCACAGTAGGCTTTGACTATAGCTAGTCCTATCCCCTCTCCTTTTGTTGTGCCATCTCCTTGGTAGTAGCGTTCAAAAATCTTTAGCAGTTGTGTCTCATCGATCCCTACCCCCTCATCTACGATAGCGAGGGTATCGCTCTTTAGAGAGAGTCGGATGGTGGAGTTCTTACTAGAGTACTTCATCGCATTCATTAGTAGATTATCGATGCTTTTTTCAAACCCAATTCTATCGATCCAGAGTGGATACTCCGTAACAGACAAGATAAAGTGATTTCTTCCAAAAAGCTCTAAGGTTTCGATGCGTTCTTGGAGGAGTGTAGGTAGAGAGACGATCTCTTTTTGGATGGGATGTATCTCTTTAGTGATGGTATAGACCAGCTCCTTATAGAGTCGCTCTAGTCTGGAGGAGGAGGAGTCTATACGGAGCAGTCGTTTGATAGATTTTGGATCCTCTTTGAGTTGTCTTTTGAGTAGGGTGCTATTGGCTTTGATGGTGGAGAGGGGGATATTGAGTTCATGGAGTATCTCTGTGGTGATATGAAAAAGATTGGCATCAAGGCTTGCTTTGGGTTGGAGGAGATGGGAGGCGATGATATACCCCCACCCCAAAGCAAGAAGCAGTACCCCGATACTCGCAATCAAAAAATTGGACTCCGTAAACCCTTCATTTTTGAGAAACCAGTAGAGGAAGCTTAGGAGTATCGCGATAGTAGAGAAGTAGCTAAGGGTCGCAAAGAGGAGTTTTTGTTTATGGGTTTGCATGGCTAGGCTTAGGTGTGGGGGTAGGTGGGAGCATCTTGTAGCCTACCCCACGGATATTGGTAATAGTATGGGGAAAGTACTTTTTGAGTTGGGTGATATAGACCCGTAATGCCCCATCACTTGCAGGCTTGTCCGCTGCCCAGAGTCGAGCCTTGATCACCTCACTACTGACCACCTCACCTTTGGCTTGGAGGAGTAGTAGCAGTAGCTCTACCCCCTTGTGAGAGATATCGATGGGACTCCCTTGGTAGATGACGATTTTGGAGAGGGTATCGATGGTGTAGTCCCCTAGGGTGAGTTTGGACTCTCGTACCTGACGGCGGAGGAGGGCTTGGATACGCAACAGAAGCTCATCGAGATCGACAGGTTTTTTCATATAGTCATCAGCTCCCACCCCAAACCCCTCTTGTAGAGAGTCCTTGTCTTCGCGTGAGGTGAGGAAGATCGTCGGGGTCATATCACCACTCTCACGGAGCTTTTTGAGGAGGTCAAAGCCACTTTCATAGGGGAGATTGACATCAAAGAGATAGAGGTCAAACAGCTCTTTATAGAGCAGGTCAAGGGCAGAGTAGGGGTCAAGGAGTGTTGTGACCTCAAACCCCTCCTCCTCCAAAAACTCCTCTAGGGTCTCTCCAAAGAGTGGATCATCTTCGAGTAGTAGTATGCGTGCAGACATGGGACTCCTTTTTGTCTCTTTAGAGTAAGTGGCTATAATCATAGAGTGCATTTATTACCCCTCTACCAAAGGAAATCCTCTTATGAGACTCCCTACTATTTTGAACTATATCGAAGGTAAGATACTGCTCTTTGGACTCTTTTTACTGCTTCTTTGTCTTTCGTTGTTGCTTTGGGATGCGTTTGTCTACCCTGAGCGTTTTCGTCTGCTCTCTAGTATCACCGCGTCCAATATCATCTTTGGTCGGATGGCAGGACTCTCTATTGGTATCTCTGCCCAGATGGAGGTGGTCTGGCTCGTTCTCTTCAATCTGCTGATAGAGTCGATTATGGTACTGCTACTCTATCCGTTGTTTGTCTTGAGCTGGAAGCGACTACACACCATCACCTACACTCCACTCAACAACTTCTTGGAGCGGTCGCATGAGAGTGCGACCAAGTATCAACCCCTCATAAAAAAGTATGGTATCTTTGGATTGATGCTCTTTGTGGTGACACCCTTTGCAATGACGGGGCCTGTGGTGGGGAGTTTTGTAGGCTACTTGATGGGGCTCTCCCACCGTATGACACTCTTTATTGTGTTGACTAGTACCCTTGTAGCCATTATCCTCTGGACCTATATCATCAAAAATTTCGAGTCACTCTTGATCGCTCATAGTGATAGCTTGATACTCCTCTTGGCAACAACCGCGGGGCTGTTGTTGCTTGGGTATCTTTGGCGTAGGCGAAACGCCTAGTTACATCAACATTCCGCCGTTGACCTTGAGGGTCTCACCTGTGATATAGCTGGCGTGGTCTGAGAGGAGAAATGCTACAGCTTGAGCGACCTCTTTAGGCTCCCCAAATCGCCCCAGAGGGATCTTAGCAGTGAAGGCATCTTTGACCTCCTCTTTGAGTACCTCAGTCATCTCTGTTGCAATAAACCCTGGGGTGATAGTATTGAAGCGGATTCCTCGTGGAGCGGACTCCATCGCAAAGCTCTTGGTCATTGCGATCGTTCCCCCCTTGCTTGCTGCGTAGTTGGTCTGTCCTGCGTTACCTGTCTCCCCGACAATAGAGGCGATATTGACCACTGAGCCAAACCGCTTCTTACCCATCACTTTGAGGGCTTCACGACACCCAATAAAGGTCGATTTGAGGTTAGCATCGATCACATCCATAAAGGCTTGGGTCTTCATACGCATCGCAAGTCCATCTTTGGTGATCCCTGCATTGTTGACAAGGTAGGCGAGTGAACCATCAGCTTCAACGATCTGCTTGATAGCGGAGATAAAGGCACTCTCATCACTCACATCAAACCCGATAATCTCCGCGACACCCCCCTCTGCCTCAATGGCTGATTTGACTTCAGTCGCTTGGGTTTCTCCTGAACGGTAGTTGATCCATACTTTTAGACCAAATCCTGCTAACTCCTTGGCAATCTCTGCACCGATACCGCGACTTGCACCCGTGACGAGTACATTGGTTCCTGTAAATTTCATAATCTTCCTTGTGGTTTATTGGATATGGGGGAAAAGGGTTCGCTTGACCTTTTCAAACTCTTCATAATCTCTAGGCTCAATCTTATCTGAGTAGATGATATGGTTAAACTGTTTGAGAATCTGCATCTTACTAAACTCATCATCTTTGAGGGCATCATTGATGATGGTGAGATGCTCATCGAGATCATATTCACTACTCAAAATCTCCTCTAGCATCTGTTGTGACTCCTCTGTATCACAGTTGAAGTCCTCTCCTAGCAGTTTGCAAAAAAGTGGTGCTTCCCGCTTTAGATCTCTCTTATCTCTCTTGATAATATGTGCGAGCAAAATCGCCACGGATCGTTTAATTTTTGTTTGCATTAGAGACTCCTTTTTCGTCTGTTATTGTAGCATATTCCACACTAGAGGAGTGCCTCATCCATCTCACTAGGGATCTCTAGCCCCATGAGTGTGAGGATAGTGGGGGCGATGTTGTTGAGTCCGCACCCCTCTTTGAGTTGGGTGACACCCTCTGCCATGACAAAACACCACACCTCTCCGACCGTATGGTTGGTGAGGGTGTGTCCCGCTCCATCACACATCTCTTCACAGTTGCCGTGGTCTGAGGTAAGAAGGAGGGCGTAGCCTGCCTCTTGGGCTTTGGTGATAATCGTCCCTAGCTCTCTATCTACTGCGGTGACCGCCTCTTTGGCTGCCTCATAGTTGCCCGTATGCCCGACCATATCACCATTGGCAAAGTTGACGACGATAAAATCATACGACTCCTCGATAGCAGTCTGTACTGCTTGGGATACCTCAGGAGCAGACATCTGGGGTTGGAGGTCATAGGTACGGACATCGGGGCTAGGGATGAGTACCCGACTCTCCCCAACCATCGGAGTCTCTACCCCTCCATTGAAGAAGAAGGTCACATGGGCATACTTCTCTGTCTCTGCGGTGTGAAGCTGGGTGAGGTTGGCGTGAGCGATCACCTCTGCTAGGGTGTTTTTGGGTGCCTCTTTGGGGAAGAGGACAGGGTAGCTAAAGCTCGCATCATACTGTGTCATGGTGGTGATGTGTAGTGGGATAGTAGGGCGTGAAAAGGGTTCAAACGCCTCTGCTCCTAACGCTGTGGTGATCTCTCGTACCCTATCAGATCGGAAGTTAGTGATGATGACCACATCGCCCGCATGGAGTCCATCATAGCCATTGAGTGCGATAGGTTGAATAAACTCATCGGTCTCCTTCTTGGCATAACACTGCTCGATATAGGCTTGGGGAGAGAGTGTGGTGGAGGGGGTGGCTTGGGCGATGGCACGGTAGCCCTGCTCGACACGCTCCCAGCGGGTATCTCTATCCATAGTAAAGAAGCGTCCCCCTAGTGTAGCGATCGTGATATCCTCATCACAGATCGCCTCTATCTGCTTGAGGTAGGTAGGAGTGGAGGTGGGACCAACATCGCGTCCATCGGTGATGAGGTGCAAAAAGACCTTCTTTCCCGCCTCTTTGGCAAGCTTGGCAAAGCCAATGGTGTGGTTGATATGGGAGTGTACCCCGCCATCGCTTAGGAGTCCGATGAGGTGAACTCTGTCACTCTTAGCAAGGCTCTCTTGGAAGGTTGGATTCTCTTGGATTGTCCCCTCTTCAAGGGCGAGAGAGATCTTGACGAGATCTTGGTAGAGGATACGCCCTGCACCAATGGTCATATGCCCCACCTCGGAGTTGCCCATCTGCCCTTGGGGGAGTCCGACACTTAGCCCGTGGGTAGAGATCAGCGTCTTGGGAGTACCTTCGCGAAAGAGCCTCTCATAGGTGGGCTTGGTCGCATCTTCAAAGGCGTTACAACGACTCGTGGGTTTATGCCCGATACCGTCTGTGATGATTAAAATGGTCTTTTGTTTTTTCATAGTTACATCTTTTTATTGAAATGATAGTAAAATACTCTTTAAACCTTATAAAGAAAGAAAAACTTACAATGTTATATGAACTCTCTCACCTTCTCAATATAAACCTCTTTGGATACATCTCTGTGCGTGCGGGATTTGCGTTTTTTATAGCATTTGTTATGACACTTTTTATCCTCCCCAAATATCTTGCATGGGCAATCTCCAAGAGAGCCAATCAACCCATCAGCAAGTATGTCCCCGCACACGAAGGGAAGCGAGATACCCCCACGATGGGCGGTGCAATCTTCCTCCTCTCTACACTCACCTCTGCCCTCTTCACGGTGGATTTGAGCAACCCCTATATCCTTGGGGGTCTGGTGAGTCTGATGGGATTTGGTCTGGTCGGGTTCAAGGATGATATCGGCAAGATACTCTCAGGGGACAACCTCCAAGGACTCACCCCACGCGGGAAGATGGGGCTTCAGATCGTTGTGGCACTTCTGGCAGTGGGGCTACTCCTCTTGGCAGGGTTTCCTACGGAGTTCTATATCCCTTTTCTCAAGACCCCGCTCTTTGATATGGGCTACTTTGTGGTGCCGTTTTGGGTGGTGGTCTTCTTGGCGACAACCAATGCGGTCAACCTTACTGATGGACTCGATGGTCTAGCGACGGTACCCTCTATCATCGCACTCATTACACTAGGATTGATTATCTATGTGACAGGACATGCGATCTTTAGTCAGTATCTCCTTGTCCCCAATATTAACGGAGTAGGGGAGGTACTCATCTTAGCCGTGGCACTCTCAGGGGGACTACTAGGGTTTTTGTGGTACAACTGCTACCCTGCGGAGATCTTTATGGGAGATACAGGTTCGTTAGCGATTGGGGGCTTTTTGGCGTATCTTGCGATTTTGGGGAAGAGTGAGGTTCTCCTCTTGCTGATAGGGATTATCTTCGTGATAGAGACCGTCTCGGTGATACTACAGGTAGGAAGCTACAAGCTCCGTGGAGAGCGTATCTTCTTGATGGCTCCGATCCATCACCACTTTGAACTCAAGAAGTGGGCGGAGAATAAGATTATTGTACGCTTTTGGATGATCTCCTTTATCGCCAATATCCTCGCATTGATCTCCTTTAAGTTTAGATAGTGGAGGATCAGATGAAACCAACACTCTTTGGGTATGGACTCACCACTAGAGCGATCGCCAAGCGTCTAGGGGGAGGGTGTACCTTTTTTGATGATAAGACCACGACCCCCTACCAAGATGCGGAGCAAAACACCATACTCCCCTCGCACCTCTTCGATCCCGAAGCGAGTGACCTAGAGGTCACCACCCCTAGTCTACCCCCTCACCACCCGCTCATCACGACCGCCCGCCACCTACAGAGTGAGTATGACTACTTTGCAGCGTGTATGCCTTTTAGTATCTGGATCAGTGGTACCAATGGGAAGACCACCACCACACAGATGCTCACCCATCTGTTGGAGAAGCGGGGTGCAGTCAATGGAGGCAATATCGGTACACCATTGGCGGAGTTAGACTCCTCCAAAGCGATATGGATACTAGAGTCTAGCTCCTTTACGCTTCACCATACGCATATCGCCTCCCCCAATATCTACCTCCTACTTCCTATCACCCCCGATCACCTAGACTGGCATAAGACCCCAGAGCAGTATGAGGCCGATAAGCTTAGACCACTTCGTAGCATGAGAGAGGGGGAGTTAGCCCTCATCCCCAAAGGCTTAACCCTTCCCCACACTGATGCGTTTGTGGTTGAGTATGACTCTACCGCGTTTTTGGAGAGCTATTTTGACCTCGATGCGACACAGATAGCCTTCAAGGGGGCATTTTTGGAAGATGCTCTCCTCTCACTGGCGATCACCAAAGTACTCTTTGATGAGGTAGATTATGCCAAGATCAACACCTTTGTCAAAGATGCCCATCGTCAAGAGGAGTTGCGAGATCTCCACCAGAGACTCTGGGTCAACGACTCCAAAGCCACTAACCTAGACGCGACACTCCAAGCACTTAGAGGCTACAAAGAGTACTATATCCGACTCATCGTGGGAGGAGAGGACAAAGGAGTAGACCTAAGCCCACTGTTTGCACTGATGCAAACGCTCCATATTACGATCTACACCATCGGTAAAAACAGCCACACGCTCCATAC
>Ga0256837_1001511_pt1 | contig 15926 bp, 13 predicted proteins | sample 4562384metaG_FD_185976 | JGI IMG/M metagenome (GOLD analysis project Ga0256837, IMG submission 185976) | Hydrothermal vent microbial communities from Guaymas Basin, Mexico - 4561-384 | ecosystem: Environmental > Aquatic > Marine > Hydrothermal vents | place: Mexico: Guaymas Basin | collected...
CAGTATTGAAGTAAATGTAGAAAAGCTCAAAAGCTCAATGCTGATGTTACGACGACATGAAAAAGATTTTTTATTAAGAAACAGACTTCTTTACAAAGATAAATTTCTCCAAGAGTATCAACATTCACTCATGCTTGCCTCAACTCTAAGCGAGCAACTCAAAGGTAATGACTACAGAGGAGATGAGATTGAGCGATATCTCTCTAATCTAAACATTTACAAAGGTGCCTTTATTAAACTGACAAAAGCAATGAACGAACGTGGACTAGATGAAAAGAGCGGACTTTACGGCTCTTTACGAAGTGCTATACACAGGGTTCAAAATTATGCCAAAGAGCACAACTACACGCTTTTACTTGCCAAAGTCTATGAACTAAGAAAGAATGAAAAAGACTTTATGCTCCGAAAAAAGCTCAAATATGTCAAAGAGTTTCTTCAAAACTTTAAAAAACTCTCATCGCTTGAAGTAGATGAGAGTATGAAAAACTATCTACTTGAATACAAACGGGAGTTTTTATCACTTGTTGAAAAAGAGACTTTGTGCGGGCTTGATGAAAACTCCGGCCTGCAAGGGAAAATGAGACAAAATGTACATAAAACAGAATATCTCCTCACGGTTTTAGAAAAAAATATTGCCAATTTTGAAAAAAATCATGAAAAAAATATGTTTGCACAAATCTATTTGAGTGCTTTTGTCACTATGATGATTGTTTTATTGTTACTTATAATGATCTCAAATAATATTTTGGACTCTTTACGTATATTTCAAAAAGGATTATTGGATTTTTTTGATTATCTAAACAAAAAAAGAGAAGATATATCAATAATAAAAATAGATAAAAAAGATGAATTTGCTCATATGGCTAAACTTATAAACAAGCAAATAGCACAAACAACAGATTTTATGAAAGAAGAAGAAAGCAAACTCAAAGATTTTGCAGAGGTTGATGAACTTACAGGAATCTACAATAGACGAAAATTTAATGATTTAGTGACATATCACATAAATGAGTTTAAAAGATATAAAACAGAGTTTAGTCTTATTTTTATAGACTTAGACAACTTTAAAAAAATAAATGATACATATGGACATCCAATAGGTGATACAATATTACAAAAGTTCGCCCAAATTACAAAAGACAATATCAGAGATATTGATATTTTTGCCAGATGGGGAGGTGAAGAGTTTATTCTTTTACTTCCAAATACAGACATTGACAATGCCTATATCGTGAGTGAAAAGATAAGAAAATCTATAGAAAATTACCATAGCAGTCTCATAGGTTCTTTTACTGTCAGCCTTGGTATAAGCTCTATAACGCCAAATGACACCAAAGAGAGCCTGCTAAAAAGAGCTGATGTTGCCCTATACAAAGCAAAAAAAGAGGGAAAAAACAAAACTGTTATTTACAAAGAGAGTCTATCGTAACCCTTTATAATGCAAGCTTACACTCTTTTATCTTTTTTAATGGCTAATTTTGATAAAATCCTCTTATGAAAAAAACTCTTATAGCACACTCACCTGACGCCGACGATATTTTTATGTACTATGCCATTAAATTTGGCTGGGTAGGTATGAAAGATATCACCTTTAACAATATCGCAAAAGATATTCAAACCCTCAATGAAGATGCACTCAATGGTGTTTATGATATTGTAGCCATTAGCTTTGCACTCTATCCTCATATTAAAGAAGAATACGCTCCACTGCGTACTGCTGTTAGTTTTGGAGAGGGCTATGGTCCTAAAGTCATCAAGAAAAAAGGTGCAAAACTCAAACGAAATTTTAAAGTAGCACTCAGTGGCAAACATACAACCAATGCTATGCTCTTTCGCATCGCTTATCCTGATGCACGCATCACTTATATGAACTTTTTAGAGATAGAGCAGGCTGTACTTGATGGAAAAGTAGATGCCGGTGTTTTAATCCATGAATCGATTTTGACTTACAATGACGCACTTGAAGTTGAACGTGAGCTATGGGATATCTGGCAGGAGTTAGCAGGAGATGAACTTCCTCTGCCACTTGGCGGTATGGCAATTCGTCGTTCACTCCCTCTCAATAAAGCAATAGAGTATGAAAAAACACTCACAAAAGCGGTACAAGTTGCACGTGACCACAAAGAGAGACTCTCAAAAATGCTTATAGAGCGTAACTTGGTTCGTATTGATGCAAAAACGCTTGAGCAGTACCTCGAACTCTATGCAAATGATGACTCCATTACACTCAGTGAGATTCAGTACAAAGCCATCGATAAACTCTTTGAGATTGGATTTAAACACGGTTTTTATGATACACTTGTAAAAATAGAAGATTATCTAATTCCCACAGAGTATAAAGAGTTAAGGAATTCATAATGGAAGAGAAGTTAGTCGGTCTGGGTATTGAAACCTTTAAAATAGCACTTATGTTAGCACTCCCTGGGCTGCTTACCGGTATGCTTTTAGGTCTTGCGGTCTCCATCTTTCAAGCGACTACACAGATCAATGAGATGACCCTCTCTTTTATTCCTAAAATTATCGGTGTTGTTATTGTTATTGTCCTTACAATGCCTTGGATGCTTAATGAAATGACTGACTTCTCTACACATATCTTTGCGTTAATTCCTACATTTGTTGAGTAATGCAGACAAAACCTATCAACTTCTCAAAATACTCCTCTTTTAAGATAGGAGGCACTTTTGATGTTGCACTTTTAGATGCAAATACCAAAACAGATACAATACAAAACTACTATCTCATAGGCGCATGCAATAACACACTTATTGGAGACAATCCTCCGCCACTTATGATGCTCTCTAAAGATTTTAACTACATCAAAGAAGAGAACAACACCCTCGTCATTGGAGCAGCAACACCCTCTGGAAAGATTGCTTCGTATTGTAAAAAAAACAATATTGCCAACTTTGAGTTTCTCTCGCATCTACCCGGAAAACTCGGAGGGCTTGTCTATATGAACGCAGGTCTTAAAGAGTATGAGATCTTTGGGCACCTCTTAGAAGTAAAAACACTCTCACGCAGCTATAAAAAAGATGAGATCACCTATGGCTATCGCTATACAGACATATCTGAGCCTATCTTAGAAGCTACATTTGAGCTCTCACGTGGTTTTAATGAAGAAAAAGTAATTATGTTTAAAAAGATGCGCGCAAACCAACCCTCCACGCCAAGTGCAGGAAGCTGTTTTAAAAACCCAAAAGGTGATTATGCCGGCAGACTCATAGAAGCCGTTGGGCTCAAAGGTGTTATGCAGGGTGGCATGTGTTTTAGTGAGCAACATGCAAATTTTCTAGTAAATAATGGCGGGGGAACATATAAAGATGCTCTCTTTTTAATCAAAGAGGCACAAAAAAGAGTTTATAAAGAGTTTACAATACAATTAGAACTAGAGATTGAGATACTCGATAAAGAGTATCTCAAAGAAAAAAGACTAAAAGCGCAACATTAAACCGGCATACCAACCTTTAAAATCTACATCAGATTTCACATCAACACTACTGTCATCAATTTTAATCTTTTGTGCTCTATACCCAACTTCTATTGCCGGTTGCACGACAGGAAAAGCATCAAATGTATAATCTATTTTTGCACGAAAATCATACACAGTCGAATCATCATATGTAATATATTTTCCATCTGCTTCAAGACCTATATTTGTTGCAGGAATTTCTACTCTTGTACGTAAATATGCCAAAGGAATAGCAACTGTATCTGTATCTTCGTAACCTGTAAAAGTTCCATTTGAAGAGACTTCATAATCAACAGAAATTATCTTAATATCTACTCCAAGATCTACGGTCAACCACATTGTATTATCAAGAAGATTGTAATAAGGAATAATATCATACTGTTTTATATCAAGGTCACTATCTGTATCAGCGGGCGCAATAATACCATCCCATTCACCACTTGCTTTACCTGTTGCATGAATAGAAGTGTACTCTAATCGTAGATTTGGAATGATTGGAAGTGGATGTTTAATTAACATCCAAACATAAGGGGATGTGTCTTCTTTTTCATCAAAAACATTTGTACCACCTGCCCCAGCACCTGCATTATATGTTGCCGTTCCAGATGGAGTTTGAGCCCAAGCTCCTACCCCCATCTCTAAACGAGCAATATCTGCAGTCGCAAGGGTAGTCACTACAGCACTTAGTGCCAAAGTCGATAAGATTTTTTTCATATTTTACTCCATAAATAAAGCATATTATATCAGACTATTTTCATTGAATTCTTAAATTGTTGGATTAGTAAAAAAAAGAGATGCCTAGCGTTCAGACTAAACATCTCAAGGAAGGAGAAATAAAATGAGACAATACTCATCTTAGTTTTTTGCCACCAATGGCGGCAAGAGTTGCAATTAAGTCGGACACCTTAATTGTTTAAAACTTTAATAATGGGAGAATAAATTACTTTTTCGCTGCTTCAATAGCTGCGTCGTATTGTGGCTCTTCTGTGATTTCTGGAACGATCTCTTTGTATGTTACAACACCGTTTTCATCAATAACAAAGATAGCACGAGCTGTTACACCAGCTAAAACAGAACCACCAAGAAGTACACCGTAAGCATTTGCAAAATCTTTGTTTCTAAAGTCAGAAGCAACAGTTAATTTGTCAATTCCCTCAGCTGAACAAAATCTACCTGCAGCAAATGGTAAATCCATTGAAACAACAGTAGTTTTAACACCATCAAGCTCTGCAGCTTTCGCGTTGAAGTTACGAGTCTCAGTTGCACATACACCAGTATCTAGTGAAGGAACAACGATGATAAGTTGCTTAACACCTTGAGCACCACCAACTTTAACATCACCTAAACCATCAGAGTTTACTACCGTTACCTCAGGAGCTTTATCTCCAACATTTACTTCATTACCTAATAACTCTACGTCTGTACCTTTGAATTTAGTCGTTGCCATATTCAAATCCTTTTATTTTATTTACGCTTTTGCGTTTCACTAAGAGATAATTTTTCTCTATAAAAAATTGCTCTCTTTGTTTTGATGTCAGAAGTATATTTTAAATCGGATAATAATTGTCTTATTTAACAAACAACTGTTTTTGTATAAGTTTTACTTAAGTTTTAATCTCGATATTCTCATCATGTATAACTTGATTACGCCCATTTTCTTTAGCGATATAGAGATTCTTATCTACTCTTTTAAAGAGTGTTGTCACTGTGTCACTCTTTTTAACTTCTGTTACACCAAAACTACACGTAACCTTTTGAACAATACCAAAGGCTTCTTTCTCTATTGTTTTTCGCAATTTCTCGGCGACATTAACAGCCTGAACAAGTGATGTTTCAGGCAGTACAATAATAAACTCTTCGCCTCCCCATCTTCCAAACACATCACTACTTCGTATTTGTGAAGAGACTATTTTCGCAATATTTTGTAGAACAAAATCTCCCATGTCATGCCCATAGATATCATTAATCTTTTTAAAAAAATCTATATCAAAAAATATAATACTGCAAGTTTTTTCGTATCTGTAATACTCTTTTAATCTATGCTGTAAGATATCATTGATAGCATATCTATTATAGAGATGAGTCAGTGCATCATGCGTTGCTCGTTCTCTTATAATATCTTGTTTTTTCTTATAATAAACAAGAACCATCGCAAGTATTGAAGAAACAAGTAGCATCATAACGGTTAAAATCCAAAAAAGTCTAACGACTTCCTGTAAAAGCAGCTCTAAAAATCTATCGAACTTATAGTGCACAATATATGCTACTGTTTTTGCATCAATATTTTTCACTGGAATAAAGGTTATGACTATCTTTTTGCCCCCATACAACTCCTTATCTGAAAAATAAAATGCATACTCCTCTCCTTTTTCTAAATGGGCCTGAACTTCTGAAGCAATTTTCTTATTAATAGCATGGAGCTTCTTAAGTCGTAACTCCATAATATCTTGTAAGGTAGCCTTGTCATACAAAAAATCTCTAAACTCACTCTCTTTATAATGTGAAAGTTCACTTTTAAAAAGCTTTTTATCCGCTACCTTTTTACTCACTAAGAACATATAAGAGCTGGAATCTATGGCAAGCAACACTTTTTGCAGTGCCAAAAATGAGTAAGATATCTCAACTGTACCAACAAATTCTTGCTCATAAAAAAGAGGAAAAATATTTCTAAAACCATTAAAGACTCTACCCTCTTCATAGCAGCTTATGGGCACTAGATTTTCATTAACATAGCGTATAGACTCTCGTACACTCCACACAGAGTCTCCATATTTTTTAGGTTCATGAAAACGTAAAAAGCTAATGGCCTTTGGCAAGTGAAAATGAAGTTGCCGTACATCATAATGTTGAAAATAACGATAATTTACTTGTAGTAGTGTAGAGAGTTTTTGTCGTAAATGCGCCAGCTCTTTTGCATCTTTACTGTGAGATGCCCTATACATTATCTCTTTTATTGGCGGAGTATTTACGCCTTTGTCAAAAAAGATTTGAGCAATACGGTTCATCTGAATCACAGCTATTTTTGTATGTATCTGTGTATTGGCTGTCTCTGTAGCGAGATAATCTAAGACATCTCTGCTCTTCTTATACTTTACACCGACAACAACCAATATCTCAAAAAAAACAAAAAAGAGTACAACAAAGCAAACAATAGCCTTATATGAGTTAAAAGAGTTTTTTAAGGACATCTTCTAGCCTCTCATTTGCATCAAAACCAACTTCATCTACTTCTGCAGATTTTATCTCATACCCAATTTTGGCATCATCGAGTATTGCCAATAATGCCTTTTGCAGTCTCTCTTTATCGATACTTTTTTTAGAAGCAATGAGAAAGTTATCTCCATAAAATCTATAAACCCTTGTATCATCTTGAAAAAATGAATGTAATACAGAAGCGATCTGAACTAACAGTGCATCACCTTTATGCCAACCATGTTTTTTATTATATTGATGAAAGTTGTGAAGTGATATCCAAATCACATATTTATAATCTTTGATATTATGAATTTCAGAACGTAGATAGTACTCATTGTAAAGGCTTGTTAAAACATCTTTGTAAAAGTAACTAAAACGTTCTTGCTCCAAAAGTGTTTTCGGGCTTTGGTGGTGCGCAACATCAACTTCTATATCACGGAGTGCTTTGAGTGCTGCTTTAACAATTGTTGGATTAAACTGCTTACCGGAAAGAAGAGATATCTCCTCTAGTGCCTCAGCAACACTTTTTCTTCCCTTATAAATTCTATCTGTTGTCATTGCATCAAAAGAGTCTGCTAAGCTCAATACTTGAGCTAATATTGGAGTCTCATCTCCTAAAAGTCCTCGTGGATACCCACTACCGTCATAATGTTCATGATGGTCTCTTACTATCTCTTTTATCTCATCAAAGATACTAATATCTTTGAGCATCTCATAGCTCATAACCACATGTTCTTGAATAAGTGCATACTCACTTTGTAAGAGTTTTGTAGGTTTTAAGAAAACAGAATCAGGAATTGCAACCTTGCCAATGTCATGTAACATTCCAGCACGATGCACAATATGACACTCCTGCTCGCTAAAGCCCATCTCTTTTGCAATCATCTCTGCGTAATCGGCGACTCTTTGAGAGTGTCCTGCAGTATAGGTATCTCTTTTTTCTACAACATTGACAAGTCCATAAATATATTGCTCATACAAAAGCTCTTTTTCGTCTATATAGTCAGATATTTTCTTTTTAAAGAGACCAATACCTAAGATACCCAAAACCCAGATAACAAAAAAGAGCCCACTCACAAGCAGACTGTTTTTAAAAGCATCACTATAAAGCGACTTCATAGGAATGGAAACACTCACACCTCCGCGAATATCACCTACTTGGTACCCTTGAAAAGTATGACACTTAAGACACGATTTTTTTGTGACAAGTGGATTCATTAAACGCAGATACTCTTTACCTTCTATCTTTTGCAGCTCATAATACTGTTTACGTGAACTCTCAATATTATCTAGCGCACGAGTCTCCCACTCATCAGGTTGATTTTTTGGATTTAAAAGCTTTTTACTTGTAAGATGTGTCTCTACTCCATAAAGTTTTTTATAATCTTTCATCATCTGAGAAAGAGTATAGGCACCATTCATAAGTGTATATTGACGCCCATTTACAGTAAAATCTCTATTTTTAATATGAGCAAGGTATGGATTTGGAGGTGTTCTTTTAGTAACGGGTACATAGACACCACCATGTGATGCAACCCAGCTTCTGTATGCAAGGTCTTTATTGACACTTGTTTTTGCCTCATGCAGGGCAATATTTCTGGCATATTTATAATTTCTCTCAATAATAATCGCCAAAATTGCAACAAGCAATAGCGTCCAACTTACATAAAGAATATTTATAATAAAAAATAAAAATTTACGCTTTGTCTGCATAGGCTGTCCTTCAGATGAGAGCTATTTTAATAGTTTTTGACTTAAAGTTTGCTTCTTGGAGATATATCAAGTTCCTCAAGAGAGCTAAACATCTTCTCTTTATACATATCAACAGCAACACGACCTATCATGGCTGCATTATCCGAGCAGTAGCGTAATTCACTCAGCAGTAGTTTTGCATGATGTGGTTGTAAAAGTGCTTCTATCTGCTTACGCAGGTACAGATTAGCACTAGCACCCCCAACAATAGCAAATGTTTTTGGCGGATGTGTTTTAAAGTACTTCTTTAGCTTCATTGTCAAATGTTTTGTAGCAATATGTTCAAACGAAGCTGCTATGTCCTTATATTTCGTTTTATCATCTCCTGCCTCTTCAACTGCCAAGCGTACTGCATTTTTAAGTCCGGAGTATGAAAAAGCAATCAAAGGAGATTGGTGCAGAGGCACCGTAAAATTATAGGCTAATCTATCTCCATCACGTGCCAACTCTTGAATAAGTGGTCCACCGGGATAGCCTAGTCCCATCATTTTGGCCACTTTGTCAAAACTCTCCCCAAAACTATCATCCATACTCTTGGCAACTGTCTCTATCTCACGCAGGCTTTTTACTTCCATTACCTGCGTATGTCCGCCAGAGACCAAGAGTACAGTAAGTGGAAAGACTACCTCTTTTTCTATAAAAAGCGAATAGATATGCCCTATGAGGTGATTAACTCCTATGATAGGAATATTTAAAGCGACTCCAACAGCTTTTGCCATTGTTACACCCTCTACAAGCGTAACAGCAAGTCCAGGAGTAGCAGTAACTGCCACAGCTTTAAGCTTATCAAAATAGGGCTCACACTCTGCAAGTATTTTTGGCAATGCCTCTGCGTGAAGACGAGCAGCAAGTTCTGGAACAACCCCACCATAGACAGAGTGCTCTATCTCCTGACTTATCTTTTTGTGAAAAAGAAGTTTTTTTGTTGCTATCTCTGTAACAGCTATAGCACTGTCATCACACGAGCTCTCAATACTGAGTATCATGCCCTACTCCTTACAAAACTACGAACTTCCTCATCAAGCACAAACAGCTCTTCAATACTCTGAGGAACTCTGCGAAACTTCTCATAAGCTTCTATGATATTTTTACTAATATCCATAAAACCTATCTTTTGTGCTATGAATTTTTCAATAGCAGCTTCATTTGCAGCATTAATAACAACACCTAGATTTGGATTTTTTAGCAAATCTTCTTTGATTTGCCAAATAGGATAACGCTCTTTTTCTATTTTTCTAAATTCTAAAGAACCTACTTCCAAAAGGTTTACAGGTTGTAAAATACTCTCTTGCATCTGTTCATCAAGCGCGTAGGCGATAGGTAGCTGCATACTTGCGTGAGCAAAATGTGCCGTCGTTGAACCGTCCTTAAAGTCAATGAAAGCATGAATGAGTGACTTTGTCTCAATTATGGCATCATACTTGCCTTGGCCAAAAAGCCATCTCGCTTCTAAGAGTTCAAACATCTTGTTGACCATTGTCGCAGAATCTATTGTAATTTTTTGCCCCATCGACCAGTTTGGATGTTTTTGTGTATCTGCAAGGGTTGCGTGAGCCAATTTTTCTAAAGGCCAGTCACGAAAAGCACCGCCACTGGCTGTAATGATCATTTTGCTTACTGGGCGATCTTGTAAAAGATACCATAAGCCAAAATGTTCAGAGTCAATAGGCTGAATTTTTGAAGTGTCAATGAAAGCTCCGGCAGCTACAAGTGACTCCTTATTTGCCAAGGCTACACGCTTGCCACACTCTATGGCTTTGAGTGTCGGACGCAGTCCTAAAAAACCAACAAGGGCATTAACAATCAACTCACTTTGAGCATCTTCTATCACTTCTAAAATAGCTTGACTTCCATACTTCACGCAAGAGTGATTCACTTTGGCTACATCTTCTTTATTTGCCACTACTACAATTTTTGGATGATGCTGGGCTATCTGTCTGTTTAAAAGTTCTATATTACTACCACAAACAAGAACCTCAACGGCAATAGAAAACTTTTTGGCAACTAAAAGAGTGTTTACCCCTATGGAGCCTGTTGAACCAAGAAGAACAATACTTGACAATTTAAACGAGTCCTCGAAGTAAAACTAACATCACAATGCCACCAAAAAGATAGCCATCTATACGATCGAGTACACCGCCATGTCCCGGAAGCAGATTTCCGCTGTCTTTGACACCTGCTTTGCGTTTGAGTGAAGATTCAAACAGATCACCAAAAATAGAGCTGATTGCTACTGCTAAAGAGATAAGAAAAGAGATGCCCAAATCTACGATAGGCAGACCAAAAAACATACCACCCAGAGTTGCCACGACAATACCGCCGACAACACCCTCCATTGTCTTGTTTGGAGAAGTTTCACAAAAAGGAGTCTTACCTATACTTTTACCAACAGCATAAGCACCAATGTCCGTAAGTGCAACAACTGCTACAAGCCATAACAGCGCCATTACGCCATACTCTTCATACATTGTAAACATAAAAAGCATTCCGGCAGTCGGATAGATAAAAGGAAAGAAATCTACCCATTTGAGTTCTTTGTTAAAGGCAACAGCACCGGCATAAGCCACACCGGCTAAAACAAAAAGATCATCGCCATAAGGATAAAGACCGGCAACGAGCCAAAGTCCAACAGCATATGGAAGCAATCCGTCTCTCTCAACACCAAAAAGTTTTATTGCCTCTTGAAACGCCAAGATGTAAATAGCACCAAATACCAACCACATTAAAAAAAAGTTATCGATAAAACCGACAAGTAAAACACCTGCTAACAGAGCCAAACCGGTTATGATTCTCTCTTTGTGCGCGCCAAACATACTCATAAAAAATTCCTATTTATTGATTGTGTGATTATATCGTATCAGACTTTAATATCTAATAGATGTCTGCTCTCTTTGCTTATCTCTTCTTGCTGCTCTTCATTGGAGTCAAAATGTTTACGGGGCTTTGTAGGGTTTTCAGACATCTCTTCATCTGCTTCTTGGCGTTGATGTTCACGGTCGGGATCAACTGCATGGTTCTCTTCGGTAGGACGTAGTTCTTCTATCTCTTTTTGTTTTTCATTTGCAGCAGCCTGAGCAGCAATATTTTGGAGTTCAAAGCGTGTGTATTGACCACCTTGCACAGGAGTAACGGCTGGTGTCATTTGATTAACTAAGATTGCACTACCTATTGCACCCACAGACATCACATCTCCTTTATTTAATCACGATGTCAGAAATAAATTCTGTCATCTGCGATAACTCTGCGTTTCCCTCGGCGGGAGACCCAAGGCACTAGTGCCTTTTTATGCCTCCCTCGTATCTACCTCTATTGTTTTATACTTATTATACAACACATTTGCACCATTTTGTATGCTTACTTCACGTCGTGGAGTATAATCGACCAAATATCTGTCTTTTGAAGTCGTTGTAAAATCTACACAAAGCCGTGCTGCCGTAGCTATAATATTTTGGGGAAGTTGTTGTTTGTCGGTATGGATAATGACATGACATGAGGGTCTCTCTTTCATATGAAGCCAAATATCACGTGCTTTTGCATTTTTTAAAAGCTCAATATTACCTTTTTCATTCTTGCCTAGCTCTACCTTATATCCCTCTACCCAAAAGGTCTCAATGGAATCATTGGTTTTGAGCTTTTTACTACGCTGCTGTTTTGGAAAAAGAAGCTCAATTTTTGCTACATCTTTAGCCTCTTTTACGGTATTTATAAAGAGGTTTGTATGCTCAATTTTTGAACGCAAAGACTCCTCTTCTATATGAAGATTTTTAGCCCGCTGTTTTGCTTTTTTACTTTTGTTAAAAAACATTTCACTTATTTGAAATGGTGTTGCGTGAGGCTTATCAAGAGTAATCTCTACTTCTGAAGCGTCATAATCATTTAAAAGCAACTTTGTGCTGTATGGTTTAATGTTTTGAACATTTGAGAGCACTAAATTTCCATAATGTTCAAACTTTTGAGCCTCCGCTTCAAGCTCCTCTTGAGAATCAAGTTTATCATAAAGTTTTTGCAGCTTTTTGAGCTTTTTATTTAAAAGTGCGATTTTTTGCTTTTTGAGACTCTCAAGCTTACCTTTTTGCTCTTTGTCATACACATCATACAAAAATGCTTCAACATCTTCAAGCGGGTACTCTTTTGCTTTAAAAGGCGCGGGCGGTACGTCTAAAAGTTTCTGTCCGACTCTAACCTCACGGAAAGATGAAAAGAGATCAACATGACGCAAAGCTTCCAAGACAACATTCTCTTCATCCAAAATAATAACATTGGTATATTTTCCGGTAAATTCAAACTGCAAATAAGTCACTTCCTCTTTATATGCCGAGGCAATTGCTGTTTTAAAACGAATGATTTTATCACCATTGAGCAGATCAACATCCAAGATATTTGAGCGATTAAAACGCTTTGCCAAAATGACATCAAAAGGAGCATTATAAACCTTGGAACGCGGATACTCCTGGCACTTGAATATAGAAGAGTTTGAGCGTTGCATATTAAAATAAAGCGTATCATCTTTATCGAAGACAACTTTAACAATAGTATCGCTCACGCGATGGATAGCCGTTATTTTTTTAAATTTTGCTAAATATTTTACAATCTGTTTTAAATGGGAGAGTTTCATAAAAACATTTTAACTAAATTTTTCTTTAGACAAGAGGAGATAAACAATATTTGAGTACAATCTCAAAAATTGCAAAAACGAAAAAAAACCTAACAAGATGCTATAATGTTGCAAAATCAAAAGGAAAAATGATGGGAACATATCAAAGAATTCATACAAAAAAACCTAAAAACATTCAAAAGAAAAAAGCTTATCTTATCGGTGCTGGCATTGCATCATTGGCAGCGGCTCATTATCTCATAAGAGATGGGCATATGAGAGGGGATCAAATTACCATTTTTGAACAAGACAACATCAGTGGTGGAGCAATGGATGGGATTGGTGATCCAAAAAACGGCTATGTGTCTCGCGGAGGAAGAGAGATGGAAGAGCACTATGAATGCCTCTGGGATCTCTATGGAGAGATTCCATCTCTTGAAGAAGAGGGCAGAACTGTTCTTGATGAATTTAAAGAACTTAATGATATTGACCCTAACTTTTCCAATGTTCGTGTTATTGCAAACAGAGGAGAAAAACAGCGAAAAACAACGTTGGGACTCCACGATATACACGTTAAAGAGATTGTAAAACTCTTTCTTACAAAAGAGGAAGATCTAGGAGCAATAAGCGTTCAAGAGTATTTTGACGACTCTTATTTTCAAACAGATATGTGGCTCTATTGGCGTAGCATGTTTGCCTTTGAAACATGGCATTCTGTAGTAGAGATGAAGCGTTATATGCACCGTTTCATTCATCTTTTACCGGGAATGAGCACAATGAGGGGTTTAGTCTTTACAAAATACAACCAATATGATTCCCTCATTTTACCGCTCAAAAAACATCTTGAATCACAAGGCGTTGTTTTTCTTTTTAACACCACAGTAGATGATCTACAAATAGATACAAATGGTACAAAAAAACTTGTAACGGCAATAGATCTAACACAAGAGAACACAAAAAAGGTAATTCCAACAGATGAAAATGATCTTATCTTTTTTACTAATGGATCTATGACAGAAAATTCATCTCTTGGAGATATGCAGACCCCTCCTGTTTTAAACAGAGGAGAAGCTGCCGTATGGAATCTTTGGAAAAAAATAGCACAAAAAGACCCATCATTTGGAAAACCAGAAGTTTTTTGCGGTGATATTGATAAAACAAAATGGGAATCTTTTACAATTACTACTAAAGGCGAAAAATTTAAAAAGCTTATGGAACATTTTGCAGAACGCACCTTTCTCCCACATCATACTGCAACAGGGGGAATCATTACCATTAAAGATTCAAACTGGCTTATGAGCGTAACTGTAAACCGCCAGCCACAATACAAAAATCAACCCGATGATGTACTAGTTTCCTGGGCATATGCACTTTTTCCTGATAAAAAAGGAGATTTTATACAAAAAGTGATGAGTGAATGTAGTGGAGAGGAGCTCTTTAAAGAACTGCTTTGGCATCTTGGCATCAAAGAAGAAAATATGCAAGAGTATATAGATGAGGCAAAAGTTATTCCTGCTATGATGCCTTATATTACAAGTCAATTTATGCCACGAAAAGAGGGCGACAGACCGCAAGTCGTACCAGAGGGAAGTGTTAATCTTGCTTTTCTAGGGCAATTTGCAGAGATCAAAGATGATTGTGTTTTCACAGTAGAATACTCTGTTCGCTCTGCCATGATGGCAGTCTATACACTCCTTAAACTTGACAAACAGGTACCTGAGATCTATCCTAGCCAGTACGACATTCGTGCTTTAGCAGCTTCTGCAAAAACAATGCACAGTGAAGATGAGAGTATTATCCGAAATATCATTGAAAATATGATCAAAAAAAAGCTCTCGGGAACAACGCTTGAATATTTACTCTAAAGAAAAAAAGTGCTCTCTTTTTTGTTATAATTTCAAAAAAGTCATAAAGAGAAAAAAGTGCATATACCTAAAGGTTTTGGAAAAAACTACTTTACACTAGCAGCCATACAAGCCTACATCTCACTCACAAAGATTGTAGCGCTCTGTAGTGCGGTATGCACACTTGACGGCAAACCTCTTAAAATAAAAATCAACTCTCCGCCTGCATCTTAGACATCTTCACACACACAAACAAAAAAATAAATAACTCAAGAAATGGAAATACCTATGTATAAAGAAAAGATACTATTATCACTACTGCTTTCAAGCTTACTCAGTGCTCAAAATATTAAACTCGATGAAATAGAGGTTGTCAGTGCGACAAAAACAAAACAATCTATCAAAGATGTAACATCAAATGTAAGCATTATTACACAAGAAGAGATTGAAGAGAGACACTACCAAAGTGTTGCAGACGCGCTAAAAACTGTGGCAGGAATCAACTACACCAGTAACGGTGGACTAGGTGCAACAACTTCTATCAATCTTCGTGGAGCCGGAAACAACAGAACCTTAATACTTATAGATGGCATGAGATATCAAGATCCTTCTAACACAAACGGAGCTTCTATTCAACATCTCATGATAGAAAATATTAAACGTATTGAAATTATTAAAGGTGCACAAAGTGGTATATGGGGAGCTGATGCAAGTGCAGGTGTTATAAACATCATCACAAAAGAGCCAAAAAATGGCATTCATGCAAGCGGATACGCAGAAGCTGGAAGCTTTTTAACAAAAAAATTTGGCGCTGCTGCTTCCTATAAAAAAGACAAATTTGACTTTCAAGTCAATGTAGATCGAATTATTAGTGATGGTTTCTCTGTTCAAGCTCCAAAAGATAAAAATGTTGATGATTATGAAGATGATGCTTACCGCAATACTACGCTCAATTTAAAAGCCGGCTATAACATAACTGATGCTGCAAGAGTAAGCATAAATTTTATAGATATAAATGCAAACAAAGAGTATGACAGCTATGCAAATCCAAATGATACTGCTATGCAAAGTG
>Ga0256837_1001512_pt1 | contig 15910 bp, 18 predicted proteins | sample 4562384metaG_FD_185976 | JGI IMG/M metagenome (GOLD analysis project Ga0256837, IMG submission 185976) | Hydrothermal vent microbial communities from Guaymas Basin, Mexico - 4561-384 | ecosystem: Environmental > Aquatic > Marine > Hydrothermal vents | place: Mexico: Guaymas Basin | collected...
TCTTTTTTGTCGGCAGTTTGGCTATGGCAGTTGCTGAGGGGATTTTTATGAAACCATAGGCAGGTTTGAGTCGTGCAACTTTTCCACCCTCTTGATCTACAGAGATAAAAAGTGGTGCTTGTGCAAACTTTTTAAGTTGTTGTGTGAGGGTTTTTAGCTGTTTGGGTGAACGGATGTTTTTTGTTTTGTCTCTACTGTAAAAATCTTTGTCAAAAAGGATTACACCACCTAGATTATACGCTTGTATATCTTTAATGATTTGTGACTCTTTATCAACGCTTGTTCCATCAAAACCGACAATAAGCATAGAGCCAATCATCTTTTGGAGTGTTGTGTCATCTGGAAGTTGTCCGTAAGCGAGTTGTAACAGCAGGAAAAAAGTAAGGAAGAGTTTCATGAAAATCCTATAATATCTTTGATAGCTTCCATTTTATCAAAAATGAGTGATTTAGCCAACTCTTTTGTTACTTTTTTTGGTTCAAAATGGTCACTGACAACCTTGAGTATATGAAATTGTTTAATGGCAGGGTTGTGGACTACTGCATCATAAAAGCCGTAACTCTCCATATCTACAAATTCACAAATTGGAGTGCTTTGCGGAGTGTCTGTGCAGCAAATAAGAGGAAGATCCTCTTGAAATTTATACACCATCTCTTTATAGGCAACAGTACCAAATACTACAAAAGAACCTACAGGATATACTTTTGCAGCGGCACATACACCTACATTGCAGTAGATATCAGTATCTGTAATGTCATAATGGTTTATAAGTGTTTGTGTTGCAAGTCTGGCAGATTCTACACCCATACCGGAGATAATGAGTTTAATCGTTTCATTGTAAAAGAGCGTATAGTGCTCAAGTTTTGATTTTTTTAGTTTGAAGTAATCGACAAAAGCTTGTGCTTCCGGTTTGAGAGCAGTTTGTATATAAATCATCAAAAGATTATACCATTTTTAAGAAAAAGCTGATATAATTTCATCGCTTCTCTTTAGACCTGTGCAATGGGTGCTTGAGGTAACGTGTCAGGGTAGGAATACAGCAGCACACCTTAAGCATTCATGTGCCGCAGCCATCTGGAGAGGGGCACCTTCCTTACAGTACTCTAATTCAAACAATCAAAAATTTTCTATTTTTTACATTACATAAAATTCGCTATAATACCATCAAAAACAAAAGGTCATTTTATTATGCAAAGAAAAGCATTCTCTTTAATAGAGCTTATGATAGTTATCGTTATTTTGGGATTACTCGCAGCTATGGTTTTACCAAGTTTGACAGGTAAAGGAGAAGAGGCAAAGCGGGATCTTGTTTGTGTGCAAATGAAGTCTATGTATGATGGAGCACTTGATATGTACAAAATCAAACATAGTGTTTATCCATCAACAGAAGAAGGACTTACAGTACTTACAAAGACAGACGAGTATTTTAAAGATGGCAAAATGCCAAAAGATTCATGGGGAAATGAGTTTATCTACATCAACAATGATGGAAAAGTTGAGCTTATCTCTTTAGGTGCTGATAAAAAAGAGGGTGGTAAAGGTTCTGCTGCTGATATACGACTGAGTCAGTGTAAGTAGTGGATGCAAAAAAAAGCTTTTTCTCTTATTGAATTGATGATTGTAATTATCATCATTGGTGTTATTTACACGTTAGCATTAAGTAAGATACAAACTCCGGTACAAGAGTTACAAAAACCTACTTTTAAGACACTAAAAAGCTATTTATACTCTTTTTCCAAAGATCATAAGAGTGTGAAACTTTTATGTAAAAAAAGTTGTGATGCCTGTGCTGTTTACAGTGATGGAAAAAAATTGCTAGAAGTTGAGAGTTTTTTTGATAGTAGTGTTGAATTCTACAGATATGATTTTTTTTTAGGTGATGTGGCACTGCAAAGAGAAACTTGCTTTGAATTTTTAGTTGATGGCAACGGCGTATCGGATCAGGTGATTATTGCTTATAAAGGAAAAGTGTATGATTTTACTCCCTATTTTAGCGATGTTCAAGAGTATGGATCTATAGAAGAGCTTAATGATGCCAAAGAAAAACTCATAAGTGAAGTACAATGATATTTAAATACAAAGGGATTACTGCCGAGGGTAAAAAAGTTCGTGATAAAATTGAAGCACTCTCTTTGGAAGAGGCAAAAAGTAAATTACGGGCAAAAGGTATTATCTATGAGTATATCGAGGAAGATACAAAAAGTTTTTTTGAACGTTTTGAGTTTTCAAAAAAACGTAAGATATCGCCACAAGAACTTTCTAGCCTTTCTCGTGAGTTGGCAATTTATATTCGTTCAGGTATTAGTATTGTAGCTGCACTTAAAGTTGTACAGACGCATTATGAACGAGATAAAAAGATGAAACTTTTTCTTTCAACACTTTCAACACTGCTTGATGAGGGAAAAAATTTCTATACAGCATTAGATGAACAGAGTGTTTTAGAACTACCGCTTTTTTTTAAAGAGTCTATCCGAGTGAGTGAAGATGGTGGTATATTGGATGAAGTATTATTGGAACTTTCACGTTTTTTAAAAGAACAAGACAAAATACAAAAAGAGATAAAAAGTGCCTTTGCTTATCCCTCTTTTATGGTTGTTATCTCTTTGCTTATGATTGTTTTTATGCTGACCTTTGTTGTTCCGCAAATCACCGGAATTTTTGCAAGTATGGATCAGGAATTACCTAAAGCGACTCTTTTTGTTATTGCTGCTGGAGATTTTTTTAGTCAGAATTTTCAATTAATTTTAGTTTTTATCTTTATTGTGATTACCATTTTTGTTCTTTTAAGAAAGAAGTCTTATAAATTTGCATACTTTATAGATGCGCTTCTTCTTAAACTGCCACTCTTTGGTACAATAATTTTAAAAAGTGAACTTGCCCGTTTTGCTTATATGGCTTCACTCCTTACCCGTTCGGGTGTTCCTTTTGTAAGAACCATTAATTTAAGTGCAAATATATTAAACAATCGTGTTATCAAAGAGATCTTTTTAGATGCAAGTCAAAAAGTTGTGGAAGGAAAACTTCTCTCGTCTGCCTTAAATAACAGCTATAAGACAATTGATCTTGCATTTATTCAGTCGATAGCACTTGCCGAAGAGACCTCTGAAGTGCAAAGTGTTCTTTCAAATCTTTCAGAACTCTATTTTGAAGAAAACAGAGATAAAATTGCTCTTCTTTTAACACTTTTAGAACCGGCTCTTATGCTTTTTGTCGGTGGAACTATCGGTTTTATTGTTGCTGCTATGCTGTTACCAATTTTTTCTATGAGTATTCACTAATTATGAGAAGAGCTATTGCTTTATTGATCACTTTAATGTTTGTGATGGTTATATCTGTTGCTATTGGATATGGTCTGACACAGCTAAAAAAAGCTTCAAAAATAGTACAGGATGAAGATATTCTTTATAAAAGCACTATGGTGTTAAGTGATATTTTAGAGATATTAAAAACAGCTCCACAAATTAATCAACTAGCGGATGCCAATGCTTCTGATGAGCTGTATATCTTTCTTCAGACTGCACAATCTTTGCCGCTTGATATTGCAAATGAAAAGGTTGTCGTGTCATTTAAAAGTGCCAATAGTAAGATAAATATCAATATGTTAAATAAAAATAATGAAGCTCTCTTTAGAAATTTTTTTAATCGCTATATGGTAGGAAGCAGTTACATAGATATAGTAAAAGAGTGTATGCGCAATAATCAAGCAAAAGATGAGTATAATAACTCTTTTAGTAGCTTATTTGATGCAAATCCGACACTCTTTCGTCAATATATTGCCTCAAAAGAGCATCTTGAGAAAATAAATACATTTTATATAGCAGAATATGGGGATACAAACTTGAAAAATATTCCTTTTGATGAGCTTTTTTGTTATAGTGCTGATCAAAACCAGACAATAGATCTTAATTATGTATCAGCTGTTGCATGGGAGATGATACTTGATACGTCGGCAGAACGGGCAGAAGAGCTTTTTTTGGGGGAAGGAAGTTATAAATCTTTGGATGATTTAAATCTCACCCCTCAAGAAAAGGTGAATATTTCCAAGTTTAAAACAACATTTTTTGCTCCATATATTTTAGTAGATATTGAATTGATACACAAAGAGAGTATTTCAAAAATTCGTTTTATATACGATATAAAACTGCAGAGAGGATATGATTTTGTTTTTGAAGTTTAAACAAAAGGGGAGTGTACTCTTTTTGGATCAAGATATTGAAGTTCGTGCTGAAGCAAAACAGAAATATCATATAGTAATTTCGCCATCTTTATACTGGGTAAAAAAAGTAACATTGCCCTTAAAATATATTCATGAAGTAAAAAAAATTGCAGCAACACTTTTTGAAGAGTTACTCCCTCCTGGAAAGTATAGTTTTTATGTTGCAAAAGATGGGAATGATTTTATTATTTTTGCCTATGAAGATGTAAAGATACTTGCCCTGCTAACAGCAAAAGGGATACATTCTCATCAGATTATTGATATCTCTTTTGCGCAGTTTGTCTTTAAAGATATAACAAAGGCCATAGTGATTGATGAAAAAAATGTTATCTGGAAAAAGGATGGTATTGTTATTTTGCTTCCTGCTACATGGTTTAAAGATACGCAACCTTTAAATACTGATAGCATTACAATGTCAAAGCATACAATTCAGCTTGAGCAGTTTTCTCATATTGTAGATAGGAAGACACTCTATAAGATCATAATGCTTTTAACTTTTTTTATTTTTGTTTTACTTGGTGAATATTTTTATTTTGTAAAGCAAAAAGAGGTTTTGGCACTGCAAAAAGAGCAGCTGTTTAAAGAGTATGATCTTAAACCGACACTTATGCAAAATAAAGCTATTTTAGCACACTATAAAAAAGAGGATGAAAAAGAACAAAAATTAAGAAAATATATAAGTTATTTCTTAAAAGCAAATTTTCAAAAGGGAGAAAAAATAGTTTCTATCTCTTTTGAAAAACCGTATTTAAAAGTTTCTATAGAGGGCGTTAAAAAAGAAAATCTCAAACGGCTATTAACTCGATTTATGCAAGAAAAGATAGCATTCAAGACAAAACAAAAAGGGAAGAATTTACTAGTGGAGGTGAAAATTTGAGCCGTATAAATCCTCTGCATATTATTGCACTGCTTTTTGTTATGATACTTTTTATTTTCTTTTTACTTGCAGATATAAAAGAAGAAGTACAAGAAGAAAAAGAGAGTTATAAAAAGAGTCAAAAGATAGCAAAAGAACTTTTTTCATATAAAAAACTTTATGGAGATACAAAACGGATCCAGGCATCTTTAAAACGGATTCTTTCGCAGAGCTCTTTACGAAAAGCAAAGTTGAAGATTGTAAAGAAAAAAGAGAGCACACTTATTACAAGTCCTTCTATTAGTTTATATGCATTGAATTCTCTGCTTTCTAAGATCTTTAATGGACCGTACCGAATAAAAACACTCGATATCAAACGTATCGATAAAACGCATGCAAGATTAAAATTGGAGATAGAATGGTAAGAGTATATAAATTTTTTGCATATCTACTTTTTTTTATAATGATGCTGCTTGTATTTATACCAAAAGAGAATCTTTTTTATCTCCTTGAAAAGGAGTTGGCCAAAGAAGAGCTCTATATAAGCAATGAACGCTTAAAGGAAGAACTTTTTACTTTAAAGATCCAAAATGCTTCTCTTTCTTATAAGGGGATAGCGTTTGCAGATGTTCAAGAGATTAAGAGTGTTTTTTTATTTTTTTATAATGAGGTTTCCTTCAAAGATATGAAACTTTCATCATTGCTCGCAAATTACTGGCCACAAAAAGTGCAAACAGGAAAGATTAGCTATTCTGTATTAAATCCTCTTGATTTACAAGCTGTAGCAAAAGGTGATTTTGGAGAGATTCATGCAAAATACTCATTACAAAAAAGAGTCTTAAAAGTGTTTCTGACTCCATCAAAATTGATGTTGCAAAAGTATAGAAACTCATTGAGATATTTTAAGAAGTTAAAAACAGGAGAGTACAGTTATGAAAAATCTCTCTAATAATAATTTTTTAAATATACTCATTGTTTTACTCTTTTTAACTGTTTTGGCAAAATTTATATCTGTGATCTTACTGTGGTTTTTACCATCAAAAAGTGAAGAGTTTGTATATAAAAGTGTTAAAAGTATGCCATATAGAAGTGTAAATTTTAAACATCTTATGCAAGCTTCTTCGCATCAAAAAGTTCAATCAATAGCTCCAAAAAAACAAGATAGTATTAAAAATATGATACTGCATGGTCTTTATGGTAATAGTGAATATGGATATGCGATCGTAGCAACAAAATCTAATCCAAAAATAACAGAGATAATCTCTATAGGTGAAAAATACAAAGGCTATACACTGCAGCGTATTGCACTCACCTATGTTGTCTTTACAAAAAATAATAAAGAGTATATCTTGGAATTAGATGAAAGTTCATCTACTAAAAATGAGAAGATACCTACCATTTCAATACCACAGCTACAAGATATTGATACTATGCATACTGTCTCAAGAAATGAGATTAATTATTATGTTAAAAATCCTTCTCAAATTTGGAAGGATATCTCTATTCAAGAGATAAAACAAGGTAAAAAAATCGTTGGCTTTAAAGTAACAAGAGTTAAAAAACACTCAAAAATGGCTACTTTGGGATTACAAAGAGGCGATATAATTATAAAAGCAAATGGACAAGCACTTACTTCTTATCGTGCAGCGGTAAAAATTTATCAAAATTTAAATAAACTAGATGAGATCTCGTTACTCATAAAACGAGGCAATCAGGAGAAGGAACTTATATATGAAATTAATTAAACTATTGGTGTTAACACTATTGTTAACACTGAATCTAAGCGCAAGAGAACAGATCAATGTTAATTTTGCAAATTTACAAATCAATGATTTTATTAAACTTGTTTCAAAGATTACACATAAAAATATTTTAATTGCACATAAAATAAATGGTACGGTAAACTTTGTATCGACTGCACCTATTTATGATGATGAACTGCTTGGCATACTTGTTTCTGTTCTAGAGACAAAGGGCTACACTTTGATAAAAAAAGGCTCGATTTTGGAGGTTGTGCGATCAAGTGAAGCAGCAAAACATAATGTTGATGTTGTTTCACCCAATAAAAAGATTGACGGGAATCTTATGGTGACACAAGCTATCAAGGTGGAGGGTGAGAATGTTGATGTTGTTGCCGCTAAAATTCGTTATTTGGTTTCAAAAACAGCAAAAGTGATGACTATGAAAGAGAGCAATACGCTTTTAATCACAGATTATCCTAAAAATATTGAGACAATAAAAAAAGTGATCGCTGATATAAATAAAAATTCAAAAAATATCGTAAAAATTGTCCACATAGAACATACAGATGCAAAAAAACTGCAGGCAAAACTAACAGATATAACAAAATCAATTTTTAATACAAAAATAGTTTCTCAAAATGTAAAAATTATTTATGATGAAAATATTAATGGTCTGATTTTGGTTGGAACATCAAAAAATATAAGCACTATGTATAATCTTATAAAAAAACTTGATGTTGAATCCCATGTAAATAACAAAGTACAGATTTTTGAGTTAAAAAATTCAGATGCAAAAGCAGTGGAAAAAACATTGAGCGATATTATTAAGAAACAGACTTTTTCAGATCCTTCACTGAAACCAAGTATCTCTATGAGTGAAGAGATTAATGCGATTATTGCGATTGGTGAGCCTTTGATTTTAAAAGGTGTCAAGTTAATTATAGATGAACTTGATAAAGAGAAGTATCAGGTTTATGTGCAAGCAAAAATCGTAGAGATTAATAAAAACAAATCATCAGAGATTGGTGTAAAGTATGGTTTTGCAGCAGGAGATGTCTCTTCTTCTGGACTCTATGCTATGAGTGCTAATTTTGGTTCCAAAGAGCTTTCTTCACTTACCTCTGTAAAAGTTCTGGATTATCTAGGAAATATTGGTTCTGGGGCAGGAAGTGCATTGGCACTTGGGGCAACGTTGGACTTTTTACAGATACACGGTGCTTCAAAATCAATTTCCAATCCATCTATTCTTTGTGTAAATAATAAAGAATCTTCTATTTATGTCGGTAAAACTATCTCTATTGTAAGTGGAAGCGTCTCTAATAACACAGGAGGTGTTGGTACCGGTGTTACGCAATCATATAAACGAGAAGATGTAGGTCTTACTCTTAAAATAAAACCACGTGTATCTTCAACAGATAAGGTGACATTGGATGTGGAAGCTATTTTGGAAAATATTTTGGATGATGGAAGTCAGAATGCAACAAAACAGCCTGTTACGTCCAAGCAAGAGGTGAAGACACAGGCTATTTTACGCAGTGGTGAGAGTATTATTATTGGTGGATTAGTAAAAAGTTATGAGCGGGATGCAAAAAACAAAGTGCCTCTTTTAGGGGATATTCCTATAGTCGGTGAGTATCTTTTTTCTTCAACCTCCAGAACAAAGGAACAAGATAATTTGGTAGTAATTTTAACGCCTTATGTTATAGATAAAAGTGCAAAACTTTCTCAACTGCAAAGAGAACTTGGGACTTTAGCTAAAATTCAAGAGGAGTATAATAAAAAGGCTTTTGAGCTTGTTGAGAAGAAGAAGCTTGAAAAATCTGCAATAGTAAAACCGGCTCTTGAAAATGATATTTTTTCTCCAAAGAAGAGTAGATAATGGAAAAAGAGCTTGTACATGATCTTAATTTAGAAGCCTACGAGCCAGAAGAACTCTCAGCTGATTTGAGTTTGAAAAACTATCTTCTTTTTGCGCTATATGAAGAAAAAGTAGTTGCTTTTATGAGTGAACGTTATCTTGTTGAAGCGAGTAACTACTACTCAAAACTAGAGAAGCAGTATCCTCTTTATATGTTAGATGAAGACTCATATGACAGACTTTATAATAAATTTTTAGAATTAAGAACAGATAAGACCATTGAAACGATGCAAGAGGATAATGAAGATGAGGAAGAAGAACTCTCTTTAACTGATTTTTTACGTACCTCAAATGATATATTAACAAGTGAAGAGTCTGCTCCGATTATTAAATTTGTTAATGCTCTTTTTTATCAGGCGATTAAAAAAAGAGCTTCTGATATTCACATAGAAGTTCAAGAGAAAAAAGGTGAAGTCCGTTTTAGAATTGATGGAATGCTTATAAAAAATGCAGATCTGGATAAAAAAGTGGTCAATCTTATCATCAGTCGTATTAAAGTGATCTCAAACCTTGATATCTCAGAAAAAAGAATACCACAAGACGGACGAACCCAGATTAAAATTTCAGGAGAGGTTTTAGATGTACGGGTGTCTGTACTACCAACATTTTATGGTGAACGTGTTGTTATGCGTCTTTTGATGCAGAGTTCACAAATACCTGAGATTGATGAGCTGGGTTTTGATAAAGAGCTTATCGATGATGTAAAAAAACTGTTGCGATCATCTCATGGTATTATTTTGGTTACAGGTCCTACCGGAAGTGGTAAAACAACCTCTTTACACTCTTTTTTACGTGAAGTAGAAGAGCCGCATAAAAATCTTATTACCGTTGAAGATCCGGTGGAGTACAAGTCAGATAAAATTGCACAGATTCAGGTAAATGAAAAGGTTGGACTTACTTTTGCAGCAGCTTTGCGTTCTATTTTACGTCAGGATCCTGATGTTATTATGATTGGAGAGATTCGGGATGAAGAGACAGCAGATATTGCGGTACGTGCTGCCTTGACAGGTCACCTGGTTTTTTCGACACTGCATACAAACTCTGCAGCGGCAACTATTTCAAGACTTTCAGATATGGGAGTAGAACCTTTTTTAATCTCCTCTTCTTTGCTTGGAATTTTGGCACAAAGACTTGTACGGATTTTATGCAGTGTGTGTAAAGAAGAGGATGAACTTGCTGAAAACTTCTCTACAGATTACAATTTGCCAAAAGGTGTGAAAATCTATAAAGCTACTGGCTGTAAAGTATGCAATTATTCAGGATATGCCGGCAGAAAATCTATAGGAGAACTTTTGGTAATGGATGACAAAGTGAGAGATCTACTAAAAACTACCACAGATGAGCACAGTATAAAAAATGAATTACAAAAAGCCGGATTTGTAACCATTGCAGAGCAACTCCGTGAATTGCTTTTAAAAGGTGAGACTTCTTTAGATGAAGCGATACGAATTGGTCTCTAAAAAAAGAGCATTTACCCTTATAGAAGTTATGATAGCTGTTATGATAGTTTCTATTGTAATTGCTGCACTTTTTAAACTCAGGGGTGATACAAATAATCTTTTTACACAAATTCAACAGAATCAAAAATACAAAACATATACTACGTTACTCCTTTGGGAGAGAGATTATGGATTTCATAAAAAAAGTTTAAATCTTTATCGTTTTGTAGAGAATTTTACTATTGATGATGATTTACGAAGAGAGTTAAAAGAGATAAAAATAGATCTGAAATATACAAAATTAAAGAGCATAGATTTAGATACGCAAAAGTTAGAAGTGGGTAGAACAGACTTTCATTTTCAAAATTTTGAACTTTATTTCAATAGAGTGATTTTACGATGAAAAAAGCTTTTACTCTTATAGAACTTGTTGTTGCTATTTTGATCTTGTCTATTTTGATGCTTTTTTTATATAAAAGCTATTCTGATTTAAACAGGGCAAATAAAACATACGAAAAAGCAGTTTTGCAACTCAATAAAAAAGAACTTTTAAAAAAAACACTTTATCTTGATCTTTTAATGGCCTATAAAAAGAGTATGCTTATCGATAATATTGATCAACATTTTGATTTTGTCTCTTTTATGACAAAGCACTCTCTTCACAGAAGGGTAAATCCTTATGTTACCTATATTGTCAGAGATGATATTCTTTATAGACTTGAATCACTGAAACAGATAGTTTCTAGGGATATCAACAGAGATATTGCTTTTGATGTAGATAAAATTAAATCGATAACAAAATTTAAACTTTTTGGTACAAGAGATATAAAAAAAGAGTTATATCTTCTGGATCTCCGTTTATCAGAAGATGAAAGAATTCTCCTGAAAGTAAAAGTGCTTAATTAATCTTTTCTATATTTTGAAATACCACAAGGTTGATTTGGTTTTGGAGGATTTGCTTTAAGGTATTCTAAATCTTCTAAAGTCTGTGAAAGCACTCTTTTTTGTTGTAAAATTGGCAACATTAAGTTGTCTTTTTCATTAAGCGGAATTCCCCAGTCTAGAAGGATTTTTTGGACTTCATCATCCAGATCTTTGAGTGCATTTTTTATATGTTGTATTGAATTATCTATTATCATAATCAAAGTATAGCAAAAATTTAGAAAAATTTAGGTATAATTGCGTCTCCAAATTTTACGTAAAGGATTATCGATGCCAAAAATGAAATCGGTAAAAGGCGCTGTAAAGCGTTTTAAAGTTAAGAAAAATGGTCAAATTAAACGTGGAACAGCGTTTAGAAGCCACATTCTTACAAAACAAGATGCAAAAACTCGTCGTAAGCAAAATGCTCCAAAAGTAGTTGCTAAAACAGATGCAAAAAATATCAAGGAAATGATCGTTAGCTAATTGCTAAACGGTTTTCATCTCCAACTTTAAGTAGTTGGGCAAGTCCACCATAGCAGTGGCACCTTGACTGCCAAAACAGAGCAGCTAGGTAAAGAAAAATTAAGGAAAGAAAATGCCAAGAGTTAAAACAGGTGTTGTTCGTAGAAGAAGACACAAAAAAATATTAAAATTAGCAAAAGGTTTTTATAGCGGTCGCCGTAAACACTTTAGAAAAGCTAAAGAGCAAATAGAACGCTCATTAATGTATGCATTCCGTGACAGAAAGCAGAAAAAACGTGAGTTCCGTAAACTATGGATCATCCGTATCAATGCTGCATGTCGTCTTAACGGTATGAATTACTCAACTTTTATGAACGGTTTACACAAATCTGGTATCGAACTTGATCGTAAAATGCTTGCTGATATGGCAATGAACGACGCTGCTGCATTTGCAACAGTTGTTGAAGCTTCTAAAGCTGCATTAGCAAAATAGCATTTCAAGCCATCTTTGGCTTGAAATACTTCTTCCAATCCATCTACTACTTTTTAGCTTTTATGTACAAATCTGCTTATAAGATCTTCAAAAGAAAGTGGCTTGGCAAAGAGATAACCTTGTCCTAGATCACAATGAACAGAAGATAAAAATTTCTCTTGTTCCACTGTTTCTATACCTTCTGCAACTATGCTATATCCAAGTGTTTTAGAGAGTGCCACAATAGCTTCAATAACGATATTATCAGAACTTCCTTCTTTAATATCATCAACAAAGGATTTGTCAATTTTAATGGTATGTATAGGGAGATGCTTGAGATACGACATGGAGGAGTATCCTGTCCCAAAATCATCTATAGAAATTTTAAAACCATTCTCTTTAAACTTTTTGAGTAGTTTGATATTCTCACTTGTCTGTTCCATTAAAAAGCGTTCTGTTATTTCTATTTCTATTTCTTGTGGTGTAAGATTATATTTTTTTACTATGGATAAAAAACGATTTAAAAGTTCTGGTTCTCTAAATTGAATACTTGAAACATTTATAGCAATCTGATGAAGAAAAAGATTGTTTTTTTTCATTTTTTGAAATGCTTTACAAGATTCTTCAAAAATAAAATATCCAAGAGGTATAATTATCCCGTTGTCTTCAGCAATAGAAATAAATTTATCTGGAGGAATGAACCCAAGTTGCTCATTTTCCCATCGAACAAGCGCCTCAACTGCAACAATCTTTTTTGTTTGGAGTGAATACTGTGGTTGAAAAACCATATAAATTTCATTTTTTTCAATGGCATTATGGAGTGCCATATCTATAGCTAGTTTCTTTTCAACTTGTTGAGAAAGTTCTTGTGTGTAATATTTAAAGTTGTTTTTCCCCATATCTTTTGCTAAATACATTGCACTGTCTGCATGTTTTATTAAAGTATTGGCATCTTCTCCATTTTCAGGATAGATAGCTATACCGATACTTGCCGTGCTAACAAGATGGTGAGAGTGTATATGCATTGGCTCTTTAAGTGCATTTATAATACTTGTAGCTACAATGGCAGCCTCTTTTGCTGAAGAGAGATTCTCTAAAATAACTACAAACTCATCACCACCCCACCTTGAGATAAAATCACTGTTACGTAAAGTATTTTTGAGACGTTGTGCTATTATAATAAGTACTTCATCACCTATATCATGTCCTAATGTGTCATTGATAATTTTAAATCTGTCCAGATCAATAAATAAAATAGCAAGCATATTTGTATTGCGTTTTGCAAGCAAGAGTGCATGTGCGAGATACTCTTCAAAATTTACACGATTATACAAACCAGTGAGTGAATCATGATAAGCAAGATAATCTACCTTTGCCTGAGAATTTTCTAATTCGCGTAGATCTGTCTGTATCGCTGTGTAGTTGATAGTTTTTCCAAATTGATCAGAAACCTTTTTAATAGTTACCCATACAGGAATAAGCTCTCCATTTTTTGCTTTGTTTATGATTTTCCCACGCCATAGATTATTTTGGATGATTTGATTCCACATATCTTGGTAAAAAGTATGATCTTGTATTCCTGAATGTAAAAAGCTAAGATTTTTTCCTTTTATATCATCAAGTGTATAACCATAAATATTTGTAAAAGCAGTGTTAATTGAAGTTACTTTACCATGCTCATCAGCAATAATTATAGCTTCTTCCGTGTTTTCAAAAACACTTGCAGCCTGTGCAAGTTTTATATTCTGTTCGACATATTTTGTAATATCAAGTTTGATGGCAAGATAGTTGATAAGTTTGTTATTTAGAAATACCGGAACGATAGAAGCTTTTTCATAAAAAAGTGTGCCATCTTTACGTTTGTTGATAAATTCACCCTCCCATTTTTCTCCTCTGTTGAGCTTCTCATTCATAGAGTGATAAAAAGATTCATCATGTTGATCTGATTTTAAGATTCGAGGATTTTGACCAAGTACTTCTTTTTCAGTGTATCCTGTTGTCTTTTCAAAAACATCATTAACAAACGTAATTGCTCTATCGGGGTTGGTAATAACGACTGTATTATCACTGTGCTGCATTGCATATTTAAAAGCAAGTAGCTCTTTTTTATCTTTTAAAGAACGAATATGTGTAATAATGAGAACAAGAAGGAGTATGATTGTAGAGATAAAGAAAAGAAGTGTTATCAGTTTTTGAAGAAAAAGATCTCTTTTGTATATAGAATTTAGCTCTTTGTTGAGTGCGATAATAGTCTCATGAAGTTTTGAGTTGCGAATAGTAAAAGAAGTCTTCTTTAAACTTGAGAGTGTATCAAGCATTACCATGGACTGATGATAAAAATTTTTAAGAAAAATGTGTTTTTGGATTTTATTAAGCGTTTGAAGGTTTTTTAAGATATATTTTTTATCTATGTAGTCGTTCATTGTATAACGTAAAAGATAAAAAAGGGTCTCATTTATAAGATTTTTTGCCTGAAATGAGATGTCTTTTGTTTCTGAGATAGTGTTTTGTAGATCAAAAAGAAAGTGCGAATTACTGATCAATGATGCATTTAGAGATTTGAAATACTCTATATTTTCGGTTTTACTTGCAAAATATTCTTTGAGTTTTTTGAGATTTTTTTGAACAGCTGGATTGTCTGGATAGCTAAGCTGAAGATTTGTCTCTAGAAGTTCTAAAGTTTTTCTGAATTGTTTAATACTATAATTGATTTTGTCATAATTACTAAATTGATTTAAAGATATAGAAAAATCATTAAACTCTTTATCTAAAAGTTCTAAAGTTACAATCTTTTCATGATTCTGAGTATAATTTTGAATAGATTTTTCAACATAGTATAGATAAAAAAATAAAGAGATTAAAAGTGTGATAAAAAGAGTAAGCAAGATACTGATAATATCAATTCTATTGTTACTTTGCATTATTTAATTTCTTAATTTCTTTGGCAATTCGCCATTTAAAGCGTTTAAAAAGGCCACTATTTTATCAATATCCTGAGGAGTGATTTTTCTGCCAAGTTGATATTTTGTCATGGTTAAGACAGCGAGGCGAAGATCAAATGTACGTCCATCATGAAAATATGGTGCAGTTTGTGCAATATTTCTTAATGTAGGTACTTTAAAATAGTACTTATCTCTTTTTTTATGCGTAACATTGTATCTCCCCAAGTTAGAAGTGTTTGCATCTTCAAAAATACCAAATTTATTGTACATATTTCCACCAATATTTATTCCGTGATGACAGCTAATACAGCCTTTTGATTTGAAGAGTTCATAGCCCTCTTTTTGTTTTTGTGTAATTGCATTTTTATGACCTTTCAGATAAAGATCAAAAGGGGAATTGGGTGTAATGAGTGTTTTTTCATACTCTGCTATTGCATCGGCAATATTCTCTTTTGTAATTCCATCTTTATATATTTTTTTGAATTTTATGGCATAAGATGTTTTTTTAAGCATAGGGATAAGATTTTTAAAGCTATGTCCCATCTCTTTTGGATTTTCAATTGGTCCCATAGCTTGTTCTTTCAAATCGTTTGCTCTACCATCCCAAAATTGTTTAAAGTTAAATACGGCATTATAAACAGTAGGTGCATTTATAGGTCCCTCTTGCCCTTTAATGCCAAAAGAATGGCGTAAATTGTCATCACCACCTTCTTGGAGATTATGACAGCTAGCACAACTCACTGTATTATCTTTAGAAAGGCGAGTATCAAAGAAAAGTTCTTCACCTAGTGCTACTTTTTGAGGATCCACCTTTACATATTCAGGGATAGGCTCTATAGGTTCATGCGCACAAAGAAGCGTTGTTATAAATAAAAAGAATAATATAAAAAAATGTTTTATCATGTATGTATTATACATAAATTATTCTAGTTTATGACT
>Ga0256837_1001514_pt1 | contig 15903 bp, 15 predicted proteins | sample 4562384metaG_FD_185976 | JGI IMG/M metagenome (GOLD analysis project Ga0256837, IMG submission 185976) | Hydrothermal vent microbial communities from Guaymas Basin, Mexico - 4561-384 | ecosystem: Environmental > Aquatic > Marine > Hydrothermal vents | place: Mexico: Guaymas Basin | collected...
TAAGATATCTGCTTTTGCCAAAGATTGCAGTATCTTGGCTAGAAAACTTTTTGAAATGGACAGTTCACGTGAGAGTGTCTCACTGTCCTTTGGATCTTTTGACTTTGAGAGAACAATAAGAGATAAAATTGCATATTCGCTGGCTCGTGTTATTAGCATAGTGGGCTATTCTTTATTTGAAATTTGAAAAAATTTAAAAAAGCATTATAGCTTATCTTTTTAAATAATTTCATTTACTTTAAGCTTGACGCAATATTTACTAGCGTATAATAACAACAGAAAATTTGCAAGATATTTTGACTGTTGGCATTTTTCTAGAAGAGAGAATGTAAGTCCATATACACTCCTTATGCTTTGGTCTTTTTAGACTAAAGAAAGTGGAGAGTTTGCAAATTCAAAAAACTAAAGGAGTCGATATGACTATAAACAAAACACTTATGTCTGTTGCTGCAGCCGGTGCACTAGCTGCTATGATGACAGGATGTGGAAGTGACAGTTCGTCAGGTTCATCAGGAGGAAATAATGGTTCTACTGCAGGAGGCGTTCAGTCTTCAACAAAAGCGGTAGATGGTTATGTTTACAATGCAAAAGCAGAAGCATACTACCTTTCAGAAGATAACACAACAATGAAAGCTGTTACTATGGAAGCAGCATCTACAACAAAAGATGTAGTTACTGGTAAAGTAACAGTAGGTTCAAGTACATACGCATTGCCAGCTGACACAAACGATACTGTAAAAAAACGTATAAAATTCTTTAAAATCTCTTCAAAACCTTCTTCTACAAGCGGAACACTCTATACTCCGCCTACCTATGTTGAAGCTAGCGGAATAGACGGTTTTGACGGTAACGATACAGAGTTAAAAACGAAAACAATTTACGCTCCGGCAAATGCTGCAGTAACTTCACCGCTTACAAACCTTGTCTACCAAGCAAATGCAGCTACACTTTTTGGTACAGAAACTGGTGTTCCAACTACACTTGTTGACCTTAATGCAACAACACTTGCTGCACTTGAGAACAACGCAAGTGTAATCGCTAAAAACCTTGGTCTTGGTGATGTTGACCTGCTTACAGCTGACCCTGTTGCTCTTGCAGCATCAAACCCTGCTCTTCGTTTGGTTACGGCATTAATGATTGACGCTGATGTCAATACAGCGACAACAATCTTGAAGGCTAAAAAGCCGGCTGCAAATCTTGCTGAGACTTTAGAGATAGTTGCAACTGCATTACCTGCAGGTAATGCGAAAACATTAGCAACTACATTGGCTGCACAGGCTAAAAGTGGTGCTCTTGATAATGAGTTTATCTTAAAAATGAACATTGAGAAGTCTGTTGAATCAGGTGATATTGCAACACTAGAAGCTCCTGAAGTAAAAGGGAAGTTCCCAATTACAGCTAATGCTATCGAAATCAATGATGTTAACAACACAGAACTTATAGGTACAGGTGCAAAAATTAAGAAAGAGACATTTAGTGTTGATATTAATATGGATGCACTTGATGGTAACATCTCTACATCAAAATTTAAAGCTATTGTAAGTCTTACCGGTTCTAAAGATTATATGGCACAAGATGACTCAAACGAATCTGGTTCATTGACTGTTGAAGTTCCGTTTGAACTAAATGCTACAGATGGCTCTCTTGACGTTACAGTACCGGCGGGTGCGGCTGTTCCTTACGAAGCAAAAGCAAGTGACGGCAGTGAAATCGTTGCAAAAACTGACTTCAACGCTTCAACACTTGGTGTAGATGGTACAAATGTTATTTCTGCTTCAGGGAAAGTATTGACTATTAACGTAGCTAGTATCCTCGAGAATGTAGGGAATAATTCTGCAGATAGTAACCTTTCAGATGGTAAGGATATGAAACTTGATCTTAAGGATATTTCTGATGCAAAAGTTTACCTTGTTGATGTTGATGGAAAAGTAGTAGGTACAGATGATAGTGGCGAGAGCTTTGTTCCATTGGCAAAAGGTACAATCGTTTCTCCAACAGGTACAATCGCTGCAACAGAAGCTATCAAAATCATTGACAACTCTGTAGTTGACTTAAGAGCTAATAGAACAGGGAAAAATGCTAAACCAACTATCACTTCTGCAGCTGCAAGTACAACAACTGTTCAAGTAGATCAAAACACAACACTAGACTTAAATATAACAGGTCTCAATGCAAATGATACATGGGAGAAAAACACAACGCTTGCAATTTCTCTTCTATCTAAAAATACAGACGGAAATGCTACTGAAGCATTTATGACACTTGCTGACATTAACAACACGGCAGTAAAAGCACTAGATGGTAATGATAGCTATGATCAACCTGCTCTGTGGAAATATACTAAAAATACATACACAGGTACTACAACAGGTAGACACCCAACAGCTACGTATGCAATCCATGCAGTTGATGAGTTTGGTGCAGTTGGTGCAGATAAAAATATAACTCTTACACTTAACAGACTTCCAGCTATCAATACTACTAAGTACACAGCGGGTGCTGCAACAAAGATAGATGCTAATACAACTACATATCCTGCATTCTTTACAGATATTGATGGTGATGATATGAATGCAACAACTGTATTTGATATTGCTAATACAGATACTAATGCAACAATTGATACAAATCATGATATGAATGTAACATATACAACTGATGGTAACTTGACAATTGATACAAATGTTACTGCGGGTACATACTGGGTTGCTTTCAAAATTAAAGACAACAATGGTTCAAGTGCAGTAGACATTAACCTTACAAAAGTAGTAAAGTAAGATTATAAGTCTTTTTCCTTCGTTCCCAAGCTCTCGTTTGGTAACAAAAAAACAGCAAACAGATGCTGTATACTCTCGTTACCAAGCTCTGGCTTGGTAACGTACTTTCTCTCTCTTTACATATAAAGTTTTTACTTATTTTTTTTATACTATAATGCGACTGCAAATAACTCCTACGAAGGTTTTTTATGAACACTCTTTTTACAACTGAAAATAAACGAACCCTTGTGTATATCCTTATAGCTTATACTTTCTCTGTTGCACTTCGTATGGTATGGGTCTATCAGTTTGCTGATGCACAGAGCATGAAGTTTGCCGGTGAGTTTATGATAAACACAAATGACGGCTACTTCTGGGCAGAAGGTGCACGAGATATAATTAACGGTATTTCACAGCCAAATGACCTCTCTCCTGTAACACAGGCAGCTTCACAGCTTACTGCATTTTTTTCCCGTATTTTGCCTTTTACTTTTGAGAGCATTATTTTTTATATGAGTGCTTTACTCTCCTCTTTAGTAGTTGTACCGATTATTTTGATAGCCAAAAGAGTACACAATCTTGAGATGGGACTCATAGCGGCACTTCTTGGGTCGATAGCATGGAGTTACTACAACAGAACCATGGTAGGCTACTTTGATACCGATATGCTAAACATTGTCCTGCCGCTCTTTTTACTCTGGTCTGTCATCTGGGCAGTAGATACAAAAGAAGATATCTACCTGCTTATAACAGCTTTTGATATTTTACTCTATCGCTGGTGGTATCCGCAGAGTTATGCACTTGAGAGCTCTTTTTGGCTGCTTTTGCTGCTTTGGACACTGCTTTTTGAGAGAAAAAGTATCTACAACTACAAACTGCTCTCTATTATGCTAGTTGCTATGTTAAACATTGATGGTTCATGGCGTTTTGGAGCTATCTTTGCACTTTTTTATATCTTTTCACAAAAGAAGTCTGAAAAATACATTTATCATATTTTACTGCTGAGTATTGGGGCGTATTTTATAACAGGCGGTTTTGACCCTATCTGGGACAAGCTCAAAGCTTACGTCTTTACAACTACTGTAGCAAAAGATGAGGGAGGGCTGGGACTGCACTACTTTACTGTTATGCAGACAGTGCGTGAAGCAGGCCACATCAGTTTTGAAACATTTGCAAACCGTATAAGCGGACATATTGTAACTTTTATGCTCTCTCTTGCAGGTTATCTCTGGCTTTTGTATCGTTACAAAATCATGCTTTTTACGCTTCCCATGTTGGCTCTTGGCTTTTTAGCCCTTACAGGCGGTTTGCGTTTTACTATTTATGCTGTTCCTGTTTTGGCTTTTGGTATGGCATTTCTCATAAGCGAGATCTCTCACAGACTGACAAACTCCAAAGCATTGCGCTATCTTTTTATGAGTCTGGCTACTTTGGCTGTTTTGTACCCAAACTACAAGCACATAGAAGCATACAGCGTACCGACTGTCTTTAATGCCGCAGAGGTAGAAGTACTCAATAAACTCAAAGATATAGCCCAAAGAGAAGACTATGTTGTGGCGTGGTGGGACTATGGCTATCCCATACGTTACTACAGTGATGTAAAAACACTGACAGACGGTGGCAAACACAGCGGTGCAGTCAACTACCCTGTAAGTTATATACTGACACGTCCACAACTGCAAGCTGCCCGTATGGCGCGACTTGATGTAGAGTTTACAGAGAAGTCGTTTCAACCGCTTCAAAAAGGCAAAAAACGATTTTCCAATATAGAAGAGATGGTAAAAGCATACGGGCTCAAAGACCCTCAACAGTTTTTAAAAGCACTCGGACAAAATATTGAGATGCCCAAAAAGAGCCGCGATGTTTACATCTATCTTCCACTGCGAATGATGGATATCTTTCCTACTGTAGCTATTTTTTCACATATAGATCTAAAAACAGGCAAGCGACTGCAACAGCCTTTTTTTTATAAAAGTACAAACTTTAGACAAAAGGGTAAAGATATCTTACTTGGAGATGGTGTGAGACTTGACAAAGAAAAAGGTGTTGTGCATATAGGCAAACAAGAGCTGCCGGTAAAACGTTTTGTAAAAACCATGTACGATGAAAAGATGCAGCTACATACTGAGATTTCAAATATTCATAAAAACGGACTCTCTGTTATTTTTCTCTCGAGTTATCGTATCTTTTTAGTTGTTGATGAGTCTGCATATAACTCTTTATATGTTCAGTTATTTGTACTGCAAAACTTTGATAAAAAGCTCTTTACCCCTGTTATACTTACTCCTTATGCAAAAGTTTACAGACTCAATATTTAGTCTGTAACTTTTACTCCAAGTAACTTGTATCGCAAAAGAGTATCTTTTTTTAAATCATATATCAGTGTTATGTGCGATGAAAAATAGCTGCTTTTAATGCGTGCATCAACAGATATGATGCTTGTTTTAGTTGTAAAATGCCCTAGTCTCTGTTTGAGTCTAAGCTTTGTGAGGTAGGCTTTGTCAAACGGCAGCTCGTTGAAGCTTTTGTAAATGTGAAGATGTTGTGCTATCTGTTTGAGCGCAAAACTGTTTGCATCATAAAAAAGCAGCAAAAGCTGCTCATAAGAGAGAAAGTTTATATCTAAGGGCGCATATTCATCTTCAAAGGTAAAGGTTTTTTTGAGCTGTAGTGTTGTCAAGTGCTGTGAAGTATGTAAAAAGTACTCATCAAAAAGGTCATGCTCGTCAACTCCTTGAAACTCTTTTGCAAGTGCAGTAAAAGCAACAGGGTTTTGTACTTTGTTAAGCCCAAGGTACGTTATAAAGCGGCTGCTATATTCACTGGATTTTTTCATAGCCTCTTTGTAGTTAAAGAAGTTGATTCTGTTTTGTGCAGAGTCTATGCTTAGCATAATCTGAGTGTTTTGAAGTGTTAGAGGAATAGCACTCTGTGAAGCATAAAAAAGTCCCTCCTCATCAAGTTTTATTGTTTTGAGATACTTTGCTATGGAGTAGCTTAACAAGTGTGTTTCATTAAGAGCATATATATACTTTACATGTTGTTGTAGCTTGTGACTGCTGTTGAGGAATAAAGAAACAATCCCCATAAGCAGAAGTATCAGAAGAATAGTAGCGAGTAAAACAACTCCCTTTTTAGAAGATTTTTCTGGCATGCTATTTGCCTCCTGTAGGAAGAGTCATGGCTATGCTGTTACTGCTTTTTGACCGAAACAACAGTGTAAGGAGATGCTCTTTTTTTGTAACTTTAAAGCTTTGTGTCTCTGTGGCAAGAATATCACCAAAATACAAAACATTAAAAGGATTACTCTCTTTAAAAATATCGAAGTATTTTTGTGCTTCTATGCGAAGAAGGGCATTGTTTTGTTTGGAAACAAAGTAGTAAACAAAAGGTTTTTTAAGATGGTAGAGTGAGTGGTAGGTTTGAAAAATGACAGTGTCAAACTTTCTGTTTTGGACTATGCTGATACCGCCTACTGCATTGCTTATATCGTCAGAAAAAAGCGTATACAGTTTTGTGTTTTGTGAAAGCTTCTCAATCTGTTTGATGTAGGGTTTATTGCGCTTTTGCAAAGAGTGTATGACATTGTAGAGATAGTTAAAGATAAGTGCAAGCAGTACAACAGAAACTAACAGCTCAATAAGTGTAAAGGCACTCTTTTTCATCTTAGTCTCCCTCCTGCAATAAAAAGTACTCTTTTTTTAGCTCTTTATAGAGTGTCTGAATCGAATAAGAAAGCAAATAACGAGCTTGTGAGGTGTCATCCATAAGATAGATGCGTTCTTGCTCTTGCGTCATAATATCAAATGTCTGTTCTTGCAAAAATTTACGTGTTGCATCATCAATATTTTCAAATGCGGTTATATCTAAAAGTGTTTGCTTTGTCGGTGTTGTGAAGTTTAGTAGATTTTCCTGATAGAGCAGGGGAGTCTCTAACATGGAACTCTCTAAAAAAAGCATATTTTTTTGAATAGTGTATTTGTTAAAAGCATTGAATTTTAAAAGCGCCATGCCAAGTGTTGCCAAAATGACAACAGAGACGAGAACTTCTACAAAACCAAATGCATTTCTCATTGTGCTAATCCTCTGTTTTTTGGAAGATACTCTTTTTTTGTAATAAATCTAATAAGATTTTCCTGATTTTTAAAATAGTGGGTTTTGTTGCTATAAGGATTTATATAAACCCACTGCATTGCTTCTTCATCATAGTAAATAAGGAGAGAAGCAACTCCGTTTTTGTCTTTTTTGTAAAGCAGAGAAGGAATAATGTAGAGCGAGGGGCTGACTTCAAGAGCATTGTAGAGAGTAGGTGTGAGACTCTCTCCCTTTTGTAAAGTGTATTCTGTGATATTCTCATAAAAATCAAAAGAACGCACTAAGTTCCTTTCTTTGTCAAGAAGATAGCATTTCTCTTTGTCTCTACTGCATAAAAGCATCTCTTTAGCATTGAGAAAATGGTAAAATGTTGCGGTAGAGAAAGCTACTTTTTTTTCTAAATGCTTTGCTCCTGTAAAAAAATAAAGAGCATAGAGCGCACCTAAAATGACAACAACTATAAGGAGCTCAATGAGAGTAAACGCCCTATGCATCAAGTGAAAAGAGTTTATTGTTTTTTACACTCAACAAGAGTGATGTCTTTATCGTTGCCGCTACCGCCTTCTTTACCGTCAGCGCCGAGAGAGATAAGATTAAATGAGCCATCATCCGTATTTATATAAATATAGCTGTTTTTCCACGGATCTTTAGGTTCATGCTCTCCGTCGAGATAACCGCCTGTTGCATAGTTTTTGTAGCTTTCTTCGTCAGGATTTTGCAAGAGTGCTGCAAGTCCTTCTTCTGTCTGTGGATAGCGACCATTGTCAAATTTAAAAGACTTGAGTGCCTCTGAAATATTTTGCATCTGAATGCAGACAAGTTTTCTTTTGGCATCTTCACCTTTACCCATAATATTAGGAAGTACCAATCCTGCGAGTAAGCCCAAGATAACAATAACAATCATTAACTCCATTAGTGTAAATGCCGACCTTTTTTTCATTTCATTCCTTTGTTTATTTGGGTTTTTTCTGAATTATAGCGTAAATACTGCGATTCGCAAAGCAATCACTGTATTGAGAGTGAAAAAATAGGCAACAGCATAGATATAACCAAAAAGCCGATAACTCCACCGACAAAGAGCATTAAAACAGGCTCCATAAGTGATAAAAGTATGGAGATCTTATCTTGATTATTCTCTTCATAAAATTCGGCGAGTGTTTTGAGTGTAGAGGGCAGCTCTGAGGAGTTTTCTCCGATAGCAACAGCACTCATAAAGTCTGCAGGGAGTTTGAAATGTTTTTGAGACTTGATTGCATCATAAAAAGAGCTTCCTTCAACTATTTTTTTTGAGGCATTCTCAAAAATTTGCCGTAAGAGAGTATTTGTAAAAATTTTTGCAGAAAAATTCATTGTCTGCGCAAATGGAATACCATTGTTAAGCAGCAAAGCACTGACATTGCAAAATCTGCCTAGTTCATAATTGATTAGAATCGTTTTTAGTAAAGGGATTTTGAGAAAAAAACTATCAACAATAAGTCGAAATCTGCCACCTTGTGCAAAAAAATAGATAAAAAGAGCTATGGTTGCAATCAACAAAAACAGAAGTGCCAAACCATAACTCTGTAAAAATTGTGAAAGTTGCAGTGTCAAGCGGGTTGCAAAAGGAAGCTGACTGCCGGTAGAGGTAAACATAGAGACAATATTTGGCACAATATTTGTAAGCATAAAGTTAATAAGAGCAAATGAGACAAGAATAATAAAAGCCGGATAAACAAGAGCTTTTGTAACCTCTTTTTTAATACGCTCGATAGTACTCATAAAGTGACTCAGCTCAATAAGTGTCTGTGTTAAAGAAGAACTCTCTTCGGCAACTTTTACTGTATAAAGAAAGAAGTTTGGCAGTTTGTAGATTGTTTGTTCTTCAAGGGAATCATAAAAACTTTCTCCAGAACGGACATTTTCTATCAATGTATCGAGCCAGAGTGTCATTTTTTTATTATTTTCATAACTGTTTTTTAGAAGGGAAAGTGCTTGATAGAGAGGAATACCTGATTTTAAATAAATACTAAGGTTTCTTGCAATTGTGATGAGTTCTGCATTTGGAATTTTTGCTTTGAAAAAAGAGCGTTTTTCAGATAAGGAGTCTATATAGATATTTTTATTGCGTAGAATCTCTTTTGCTTCTTCTATGCTTCGAGCAGTAATATCACCTTTTTGGGTTTTTCCTGTTTTAGTATAGCCTTTGTATTTATAAATCATATCTCTTTTATACCTATGCGAATAGCTTCTTCTATGGAAGTTTTTCCTTCTTTTATCAAGCTGATAAGTTGTGTTTGCATTGAGACAAAATCTTTTGACGTCTCAAGATATTCTTTTATATAGTATTCGTCACTGTTTTTTTTGATGACTTTTAAAAGCGGAGCGTCGATTGTAATGACTTCACCGATAGCTTTACGTCCTTTATAACCTGTTTGGTTGCAATAAGAACACCCTTTTGCCTGATATACAGATGTGTTTCTTTCTATACTGAAAAAGTCAGCATCTTCATCACTTATAGTAATAGCTTCTTTACATTTTGGACAGAGTTGGCGAACAAGTCGTTGTGCTAAAACCCCTAAGAGTGTACTTCCTATAAGATAGCTGTCTACTCCCATATCAACGAGTCTTGATATGGCAGCAGCGGCATTGTTTGTATGTAAAGTCGAGAGCAGAAGGTGTCCGGTCATTGCCGCTTGTACAGAGATAGCAGCTGTTTCATTGTCACGTATTTCTCCAAGTAAAATAACATCAGGATCTTGTCTTAAAATAGAACGAAGTGCTTTTGCAAAGGTAAGGCCGACTTTATCATTAACCTGTACTTGATTGATGCCAAAACTGTTATATTCAACAGGGTCTTCAACTGTGATTATGTTTTTTGTGTTTTTATCTATGTTTTGTAAAAAAGAGTAGAGAGTCGTACTTTTACCACTACCTGTTGGTCCTGTGATAAGAATCATACCATATGAATGTTTTAAAAAAGAACGCAAGTTTTGTGTGATTTTGTCATTAAAGCCAAGTTCTTCGAGTGTTGGAATTTTGTCAGATTTCATAAGAAGACGCATTACAACTTTTTCACCATAGTAGGTAGGCAAAACAGAGACACGAACATCCACGGATTGGTTTGCAATATTTATTTTTGTTCTTCCGTCTTGAGGAATACGAGTCTCTGAAATATCAAGGTGAGAGATAACTTTAATCCTGTTGACGATAGATTGGATAACAGTTTTTTTAACCTGTGTAACTGTAGTGAGTACACCATCGACTCGAAATTTGACAACCCCTTCTTTTTCATAGGTTTCAATATGAATATCAGTACAGTTTTGCTTGACAGCTTTCATAAAAAGCGTATTTACAAATTGAATAATAGGTGCTGAATTTTCACTCGCAAGCAAATCATCATCATTTTGTAAAAAATCATCAAGTTCATTTTCATCTTCATTTTCATGTACTGCAAAATTGTCAATAGTATGAGAAGAACTTATCTCTTTAAATCTGCTTAAAAGTTCAAGATGATTTTGTGCATCAAGCAGAACAAATTCGTATTTTTCTCCTATATAGGCAATAAAGTTCAGACTCTTTTGAACATCTTCTTCGTTGATACATAAAACTATATTTTCTTTATCAATAATTGGGAGCACACCATTTTTCAAAGCAAGATCAAGCATCTCAAACTCTGTATGGGGAGTGAGCTCTTTGTCTTCTATTTTTCTAAAAGGCAACATATCTATTTTATCTCTTTTTTTATTGTTACTTTATGTTCTTTTATGGCATTTTCCATTTCTTTAGCCATTTTCTTCTCAAGACTTGTAATTGTGGTGAGTTTTTTTTGCAGTTTTATTAACTCTTGAGAATTATTTACAATATATGGTGTTAAAACCATAATTGTAGAAACTTGATCATATGATTCTGTTTCATGTCGAAAGAGAAGCCCCAGTAGCGGTACATCTCCCAAAAGTGGAACTTTTGACTGATTTGTCGAATAGATAGTTCTAATAAGTCCCCCAAGAGTAATACTTGACTCATTTTGCACTATGGCGATGGTGTCAACTTTACGTTTTGTTGTTGTTGGCTGATCAACAGATACACTCTCTGCTTTGTCAACATTTTCATAGTTAATAAGTATTTTAAGTGCAACACTATTTTTATCTGTTATTTGTGGTGTTATTTCGAGTGTAAGCCCTATATCTTCTCTCTTATAGGTATTGCGTGTTGTATCTTGAATATTAGCACCCGTGGAGTCTCCTGTTTTTATAGATTGGGTTTTTCCAACATATATGGAAGACTTTTGATTGTTGATGCTAAGAAGATTTGGTTCAGAGATTACATTGACAGCACCTTCTCCTTTGAGAAAGTTAATAGTTGCTCCCAGTGCAACACCGGAATTTACAGAAGCAAGATCGAGGTTGTCTGTTAGTATTGACGGAAGAACAAAAGCACTGCCTCCCATATTAATGTTTGTTGTTGTAATAATACTGTTTTGTGCGCTTCCTGCTGCAAGTCCCCATTTAATACCAAGTTGGTCAAGTTTATTTTGACTGACTTCTAGAATTTGTACTTTGATAAAAACCTGTTTTCTTTGAATGTCAATTTGACGAATAAGTTGTGTAAGTTCTTTTATCTGATTTGTGGTACTGCTTATTATGAGAGCATTAAGTTCTTTGTTTGCAGTGATGACACTTTTTATGGGTTTGTCAGCATCTCTTGATTTTGCTATTTGTTGCGCAGTTTTTAGAACATGTTCAACATTGGCATTTTTTAAAAATAAAATGTCTGTTTGCATCATAGCAACATCTTTTGCCTGTTCATCAAAAGAGCTAATGAAACTAACCGCTTTTTGCATATCTTCTTCGTTAGCAGAAATCCAGATTGCATTTTGATAATCATCTGCCATAAGTTTGATATCGCTGTGATACTCTTCTTGTGTTGCATCAAAAATTGCTTTGAGTTTCGGAAGAGCTGTTTTAACATTGTAGTAGGTAAATGGTATGCGTCTTAAGTCTCTTTTTAAATGAGTATCAAACAGGCTGAGAAGTCTTTTCATATTTTTAATATTTCTTGGATAGTCACTAATAAGCAGCAGCCTCATTTTATCATCAAAGGTTATAAGTGCATATTGACTGGAAAGATGTTTAATTTTTTCGGCAACAACAGAGGGTTTGATGTATTTGGGGCGTATAACAATCATTTGCATACCTATTGAGTTGTTCTGGGAAAAGCTGACTTCTTTAGAAGCTGTTGCAGAACGAATGACTTCTATAAAACCATTTGCACGAGGTGACAATGCATAACCTTTTATCATAAGAATATGTTCTAAAAATGGAATAAGTTCATTCTCATGCAGTGGTTTGTTGCTAATAAAGTTGACAGTGCCACTTATTGGTTCGTTTAAAAGAATATTGAGCTTTTTCTTTTTGGCTATAAACTTTACAACATCCTCAACCGGTGTATTTTGAAAATTTAGCATAATATCCTGGGCATGTGCATAGACAGTGATACATACTAAAAACAGTGCTATTTTAATAGACTTCATAGTGTAGCTCCTTAATTTTATTACCACGTTTTATGGTAAGGGTGAGTTGTCTGAGATTTTTCAGATTATTAAATAGTTGCAGGGGCTCTGCAAAAGATGATATCTCTTTTTGATTAATCTTGATTATTTGATCATTTTTACGAAGACCAAGTCGTATAAAAATTGATGAAGGATGTAGATACAAAATCTTAAAACTAAGTTTATTGTTGACATTATAATTGACTATTCGTACAGATGAAAAAATTCTAAAAATACTGTTTTTGTCTTCAAGCAATTCTTTGGGAATAAAATATTTTCCGTTTTTATATTTAATGGTGTTTGCTATACTTCGAGCCATTGTCACATACTCAGATTTTTGAGTTTCTTGTACAACAGTAGTTTGACTGCTATTAAGAGAAGATAAGAATTTTTTTTCATCATTTGGAGAGAGAAAAGACCAATAGAAATCGTTTCCTCTTTGAAATTTTGCTTTTAAAGGAAAAACTTCTTTGAGCTGATAGCCTTTATGGTACTCTCCCTTGTAAAGAAGAGAACCGTTTTTGGTACGATCTCGTAAAATAACCAAGTTGTCATCACTTGCATTTTTTGTAAAAATAATTCCACTGATAGAAAAATCTTTTAATAGATAGGTATGTGATGTGCTCATGTTTTTTTGTATTGCTTTATGCTTCTTTTTCTTTGTTGTTTGTAATGCAAATGCCTGTTCAAGTGGAAAAGCTATCTCTTGCGTTTTTTGATAAGGAGCATGATAATATAATTTTTCTTTGGGAAGAAAAATGGCAATAGTATCAGCAAATATAAAAGCAATAAGAATAACAATGAGGGTATACATGCTTAGAGGTCTAAAAATTATATTGAAAAACATAGTGCTCTCCCTCTTTTTTAAAGTTTTTTAGTAAAAATATATACTTTTTAAATTTGCGTTCTTTGGGATATATAGTAAAAAGAATTTTTCTTTGTGCTATATCAAGTACTCCTTTGGCATTAGCCATATGGCTTTGAAGTTCAAAAAAATTGCCCGGTTTAAAGTAAAGTATAATATGTGCAATTTTTGGTATAAGTGCATCATTGTCTGTGCCATATGGCAGAATCCCTTTGGCTTCTACTTTGAAAAATGAAAAGTATACAGAGTCTATATATGCAACTGTTACACCTTTGTATGCAACGGAGGCATTCTTGAGTGCAAGAGAAAGTGGTGATGGTTTTACTTCTTGAGAGACAAATTCAATACCTTGTTTTTGAAGTTGTTTTTGTAATATGGCATAAATACTCTCTTTTGGAAAAGCAATAATAAAGCTTCCTGTAAAAACAAAAAAAAGTGAACAAAAAGTAAGAAATTTTTTCATAATATAACTACCTTTAGAAAAATAGTCTCTTTTGATTTTTTTATTATTTCATAAGCACTAATAGTAATATTTCTGTTAAAGATAAAGTTAATAATCTTTTGTGCTTTGTCTGCAGGTATTTGTAGTGACAATTCTTGCTTGTCATTAAGAGTTTTTAAAGAGTACTTGAGATTGAGCATAGATAAAAAATCTTCTATTCTTTTTAACTCTTTTTTTTGGGCTTTTTTTGAATATTTTTTTTGAAGTTCCTCTAGCTGCAATAGTGATGTATACTGTTTGTAAAAAGCAGTTCTTTTTTTAAAAATTGTCGTTTCAAACAGATGACTGAGAGAAAATTGTATAACAACAAGCAACAAAAATATTGCAAGTAGGTGTTTATTGTTGATTACCATCGTATAATGACTCCAATTTTTAGTGTTTTGTTCTTTGTTTCACTTTGTGGTTCATATAAATTGTTTACTGTATTTGATTTATTGATTTTATAGTAGTCATATCTATAAGCAATTTCCACTGTGTAGTTTTTATTTAAGTCATATTGTAAGGGAATCTCATAATAATATCCGTAAGTATGTCCCAAATCAAATGTTGGTGTTCCTTGCAATGTTGCTTGCATTGTTGGTTGAAACGCATACTGATAAGCAGACTCTACGCCTATATGCCAAGCTTTGTCATGAATAAGTATGCCGACTCCTATATCTGCAAAAATCCATTTATATTGTTCCTTGTATCCATATGGGCCAAGTATATTTCGTTCCCAATAACGGTATCCAAGTGAACAAAAAATCTTTGTATCATAATGTGATGTTTGTTGTGTTTCATTAAAACGCAGTTTTGTAGTTAAAAGTTTATTTGTCGTTGTTGTAGTATAAGTAGAGAGTCGAACTCCTGTTTTTATCGAAAAAAGTGAACCTGTATAGTTTGTGTTTCCTTCGATATATTCAGTTTGTAGTTCTATAAAGTCTTGCGTACCTCCGAAAAAACCATTGGCAAATTGGTGGCTGTAGTCGATGCTAAAACCTTTAAGTGCAAAGTTGTCCCGTTTTTCACTGTCTAAAAAATTACCATCATCATCTCTTTCTGTATATAAAAAAGATAAAAAATCAGCAGAAATTTTTAATGTGTCTGCCATTATTAGAGTAGCAAAAAAGAGAAATATAAGAAAAACAAATTTTTTCATTCTGTTTCAACTTTCATTGAATTATTGGAATAAGTGATTTTTTTGATATTTGTATATTCTTGTAATGCTTTATAGAGTTTTTTTCGTACTTTTTGGATTTGTTGTTGTGTTTTTGTGTATTTTTTTAGCAAAGCTTCTCTTTGATATGAACTTTGAGGTAATTTTGTCTGTTGTAGAAGTTTTGTACTTTGTTTCGATATATTGGTAACTCTTTGCCAGTTATATAGAGCGTCTATACCTATATATAGTACTAGAAGAAGTAAGGCAGCTATTAAAAGTGTTTTTTTGTTTTTTTGATATTGATATTGTTGTGTTACAGGCTTTTCATTCTTTAAAAGTTCGGAATAATACTCAATAACTTCTGCCTGCATATTATTTTTTGCAGGAAGCTCTAGTATTCTGTTGTTAATTTTACAAAGAGTTATCTGATTGAGTTTTAAACATTTATCAAATGTAAGCTGTTCTGCAAGAAAAAGTCTATAGTTATATATTTTGTGTTCTTGCAAACGGTTTATAATATCATTTTTATCATAAGCAAAAACCTTATATGCCATTTGTGATTTATCAAGTAGAGAAAGTGAAATTTCAGTAAAATTTTCTGGTCTGTTTTCTAACATGTTAGATGCAATTTTTTTTGCTTTTTGTATATTTTTTGTCGGAATTGTTACTGTTTCAACCCAGTAAAGGGAAGGGGCTAAAATAATAGTATCAAATTTTTCTGTTTCATTATTGATAGGTATAAGATTGCTTTTTCCTGTTAGATAAAAAAGAGCCATAATTTTACGACACCGACCTTCTAGTTTTTCGAAAATTATACAGAAGAAATCTTATAAGGAAGTAAAATTAAAAAAAGAATTTTATAATTTTATAATATTTTTTTTGCTATTATTTTACTTCAACTTCTTCTGCATTTTGCATTTGAGTTAGATTAACATACCTATCAGGAGGCTATTATGGCTTTAGATTCGGCGAAAAAACAAGAGATTATCGCAAAATACGGACGTAATGAAAACGACACTG
>Ga0256837_1001515_pt1 | contig 15881 bp, 15 predicted proteins | sample 4562384metaG_FD_185976 | JGI IMG/M metagenome (GOLD analysis project Ga0256837, IMG submission 185976) | Hydrothermal vent microbial communities from Guaymas Basin, Mexico - 4561-384 | ecosystem: Environmental > Aquatic > Marine > Hydrothermal vents | place: Mexico: Guaymas Basin | collected...
GAAGTTTTGGGACTGCAATAGCGACAAATAATTTAGAGTTTTTTAAAAATGAGATGTTTTTAAGAATGAATGAAAATCAAGATTATTCATATGTGAAAAACTTTTTAGATAATTTACCTTTTAGTGAGGATATTTCAAAGGTATTTTTTGGAAATTATGAAACACTTATGGCGACAAATTATGGTTTTTCTAATGTATTTTTAAATGCTGGGCTTTTTGGGCTAATTGGTAGTATTTTTGTATTTTTACTATTTAGTGAAAAAATTAAACTCAAAGGATTAAAATGAAAAAAATAGTATTAGCTTTAATTGTAGTAATTACAATTATTTTTGGTTGGTTTATGTATGAAAAAAATAATTATGTAACAAGTGAAGCAGTTTTTGTAGCGACTGATAGTTTGACAAATTTAGGTTTTAAAATTGGTGGTAAAATTGAAAATATGACCAAAGAAGCAGGAGATGAGGTAAAAAAAGATGAACTTTTAGCAAAACTTGAAACAAAAACTTTAAAAGCAAATTTTAAAGAGATTGAATATAAAATAAAATCTCAAATTCACTCAATTATTGATATTTCTTTGAATAAAGAAAAATTAAAAAATGAACTTGACATAAATCAAAATATAGCAAAAAATAATCTTTTAGAGATGGATAATAAAATAAATTCGTTAAGTTATCAAATTAAGGCAAATGAAAGTAAATTATCTAAATTACAATTTGATAAAGATAAATTTTATAAATTATATAGTTCTAAAAAGGTTTCATTTGATAAATATCAAACAATAGAAACTGAATATAAATATCTACAAAATATGATTTTATCTCAAAAAGAAAATTTAAATGCTTTAAAAATTCAAAAAAATAATTTAGATAAAAATTTAGCTTTAATACAAAATGAGTATAAAGAGTTATCTATTTTAGATGAAAAGATTGAAACTTTAAATAATCAACTAAACTCTTTAAAAGAGGTAAAAAAATCTATTTTAATAAAATTAGATGATAGTAATTTATCCGCTCCTTTTGATGGAATAATTGCTAAAAAATTTGTAAATAATGATATGGTTGTGAAAAAAGGTAGCTTTATTTATAGTTTAGTAAATCCAAAAGATATTTATATCAAAGTTTTACTTAGTGAAAAAAAATTAAAAGGGGTAAAAATAGGGGATAAAGCAGTTATTAAACTTGATGCTTTAAATGATGAGATTGAAGGTAAAGTTGAAAAAATTATGCCTGTATCTGCTTCAACTTTTAGTTTAGTCCCAAGAGATATAGCAAGTGGGGAATTTACAAAACTTGACCAAAGATTTATAGTTAAAATTAAAATACCTTATAATCCAAAAGTAAGAATAGGAATGAGTGGAGAAGTTAAAATTTATAAAAATCCTTAAAAAATTGTATAATTTTAAAAAAATTTAAGGAATATGATGAAATTATTGAAACCAACGGCTATTAAGAGAGTTTTGTTTTTTGTTTTTGTTGATATAATATTGTCAATATTTACAATTATATTAGCTTTTTTAATAAGATTTAAATTTCATATTCCATCTGATTTTTATAATTCAGTATTTACTACTTTTCTTATTTTAATACCACTAAAAATAGTAATATTAGCAGTTTTTAGACAATATTCTATAACATGGAAATTTTATTCATTTGTAGATGCTAAAAATCTTTTAAAAGCTCATATAGTTATTTATGCTATTTTTGGAGTTATTATATTTCTTGGATTTCACTATTTTTATATTCCTAAAAGTATAGCTATTATAGATTTTTTTGCTTCTTTTGTAATGCTTGGAAGTTTAAGGTTTTTTAAAAGACTTTTGATTGAAAATAATCGTAATGAAAAACAGGTAATATTTATCGGAGCAAATACAAAAACTCAAAATCTTATAAAGAGATGTTTGAATGGGGAGTTAGATTTTTATCCCATAGCAATTTATGATGAGGTTGAAAGTGAAAGTTATATTTCAAATGTGAAAGTTTTAAATATAGATAAACTTGATAAGAATGTTGATAGTGCTATTATAACAAAACAATTATCTCCACAAGCACTTGATAATCTTGTAAAAAAACTTACTAATTTGGGAATAAACGATATTAAAATAGCAACAGATTTTGAAAATAAATTAAAAAATATTTCTATTGAAGATTTACTTGCAAGAAAACCAAAAGATATAGATACCAAAGAGATTGAAAAATTTATAAAAAATAAAATTGTTTTAGTTACAGGAGCAGGGGGAAGTATAGGAAGTGAAATAGTTAGACTTTGTGATAAATTTGGGGCTAAACAGATAATTATGGTAGATAAATGTGAATATAATCTTTATCAAATTTCAAATGAAGTAAATGGGGTTGAAATATTATGTTCAGTAAATTCACCACTTTTAGAAAACACTTTTAAAGAATATAAGCCAGAAATTGTAATTCATACAGCAGCTTATAAACATGTGCCTATATGTGAAGAAAATCCTATGAGTTGTATTTATAATAATGTTTTTGGAAGTATAAGAGTGATAGATTTAGCAATTAAATATCAAGTTCAAAAATTGGTAAATATTTCTACTGATAAAGCAGTAAGACCTACAAATGTAATGGGAGCAAGTAAAAGAGTAGTAGAACTTTATGCGAAAAATGTCCCATCTAAAAATACAGAAATAGTTTCAGTTAGATTTGGGAATGTATTAGGAAGTAGTGGTAGTGTTGTTCCATTTTTCAAAAAATTGATAGAAGAGAATAAAAATCTTTTAGTTACCCATCCAGAAATTACAAGATATTTTATGTTAATTCCAGAAGCTTGTAGTTTGGTACTCCAAGCAGGTGCTATTGCTAAGGGAGGAGAGTTATTTATTTTAGATATGGGAAAACCTATAAAAATTAAAAATTTAGCAGAAAAAATGATAAAGTTAAGTGGTAAAAATCTTAAAATAGAGTATATAGGACTTAGAAAAGGGGAGAAACTTTATGAAGAACTTTTGATAAGTGATAATGATTTAAAAACTCAATACGAATCGATTTTAATCGTAAATGAGCAAAAAAAAGATTTTGAATTTTTACAAAATAAACTTAAAAAATTAAAAAAAGATTGGAAAATCATAAAAGAAATAGTACCAGAATATAAAGGAATAAAATGAAAATATTATTTGTATGTTTAGGAAATATTTGTAGAAGTCCGTTAGCAGAGGGGATAGCAAGAAGTTTAAATGATGAGCATATTTTTGATAGTGCAGGGACAGGAAGTTGGCATATAGGGGAGCAACCTTGTAATAAATCTCAACTAATAGCACAAAGAAAAGGGATAGATATAAGTAATTTAAGAGGTAGGCAAGTTTCAAAAGATGATATTGGAAAATGGGATAAAGTAATAGCAATGGATTCTAAAAATCTTGCTGATTTGAAGGCTATGGGATTTAGTGAAGCAAAGATGTTACTTGATAAAGATGTACCAGACCCATATTTTTTTGATGGAGATGAAGGTATGAATGAGATTTATGAGATGATAAAAAAGGGAGTGGAAAAAATTATATAATTTTTTACATTCCCGGAATTCTAGGTATTTTATTTAGTTTTGAATTTCTACAATACCAACCCCATCCTTTTTTCATTAAATGACCAATCCAAGGCATAGGAAACATTGTCGCTCTTGAATTATCTCTATAAACAAAAGCAGCTCCATTACCTGTATCCATTACACATAAAATATTGATATGAGAAATATACTCTTTTCTGCTTTCACTTCCTTTTTCCATTTGAGTGATGTTATAAGCAACATTTTTTGCCATAACCTCTGCTAAATGCCCCTGTTTTGCTCTCCAATCAGGTCCATCAATAGCAGCACTATCACCCACAGCAAATACTTTATATTTACCAGTTTCACTTTCTTCATTTTCGTCAAAATTATGAACAACTTCGCAATATTCATTGATTTTAATAAATCCAGCTTCATTTAAAGGTAAATCGCTATTTTGGAATACTTTATGTCCATTTCCAGCAGGAATAAACATAGTTAAATCACTTTCAAGTTTGGTATCATCTTCAAAAATTATTCCATCTTTTTCAAATTTTTTGATTTTTTTACCTACATGTTTTTTAACATTTAATTTTTCAAACATTACATCCATCATTTTTAGAGCATTTTTTCCCATTCTCGCACCAGGTTTTGGCATTGGAGCAAAAAAAGTAATTTCAAAATTATCTCTAATTCCAAGTTTTTTAAGTTTATTATGAACATTAAACATAACTTCAAAAGCAGGACCACCTCTTACATTACTTGGGTCTTTTGGGTTTCCACCAAATCCAAATGTTAGTTTTCCACTACCTTTTTTGATTAGTTCATCAAGTTTATTTTTTATTTTTAAACTCTCTTCTGGTGCTCCACAAATAGAGATAAAGTTTTCCTCCCCATTATGTTTCATTTTATGCCCACCAATAGCGATTACAAGATATTCATAACTAAAAGTATTGTTTTTACAATAAACTTTGTTTTCTTTGCTTTTAATACTTTCAACTTCATCTATAATTAGTTCAAACTTATGAATTTTTTGTAACTCATTTAAAGATACTTTTACATCATCAAATTTATATTCACCTGTTGGAATCCAAATTGAGATTGGATAAATATAAAAATAATCTCTATTTGAAACCAAAGTAACATCAAAGCCCTCTTTTCTTAGATGAATAGCACTTTCAATACCAGCAAAACCACCACCTAAAACTAAAACTTTCTTTTTCATTATAATACCTCTCAGTTTTTTTGTATAATTTTAGCATAAAAAATGATTATAATGAAAATTTATAATTATTATTATAAAAACTTATTTTATTTATAACTCTATTTATGATAAAATTACTCTTATTTAAAATTAGAGGAGCATTTTATGATTTTTACTCGTTCAACAGGTTATGCCTTGTTAGCATTAGCAGAATTAGCTACACTAAATGATGCTATTGATAGTAATCATTTATCACAAAAAATTGGTATAAGTAAATATTTTTTGGCTAAACTTTTACAAAATTTATCAAAAAAAGGGATTGTAAAATCTTTTAAAGGGGTAAATGGTGGTTTTATTTTGGCAAAAGAACCAGAAAATATAAAAGTGATTGATATTTTTAATTGTGTAGAAGATAAAGAGTTTTTAGTGTATGAATGTGCTCAAAATGAGGATGATTGTCCAAATCATAGAGCAAATGTTTGTAGTATTTGGCCATTTTTAAATCTATTAGAAGATAATATTTTGAAATATTTAGAAAAATTTACTCTTGAAGATGTGATAAGGATGAGAAACTGCTAAAAAAATTTCAGCAATTTAAGGAAAAAATAGGTAATTTTAGTGATTTAGGGGTTGTATTTTTTGTTTTTGCAATTCTTTTAATTATCATTATTCCACTTCCTAGTGCTTTATTGGATTTTTTCTTAACTATCTCTTTGGCTGTTGCAGTTTTAATATTGTTAATATCTTTGTATGTTCCTAAACCCACAGACCTTTCAACTTTTCCAACTTTAATTTTAGTTATTACTTTATATAGATTATCCTTGAATATAGCAACTACAAGAATGATTTTATCAAATGGGCATGAAGGACCAGAAAATGTGAGTGAGCTTATTACTGCTTTTGGGGAGTTTGTAGTAGGGGGAAATTATGTAATAGGTATTATTGTCTTTATTATTTTAGTTGTTATAAATTTTATGGTTGTTACACAAGGTTCAACAAGGGTTGCAGAAGTTCAAGCAAGATTTACACTTGATGCGATGCCAGGGAAACAGATGGCAATTGATGCAGACTTGAATGCTGGACTTATAGGGGAAGATGAAGCAAAAACAAGAAGGGCAGAGTTGATTAGTGAAGCAAATTTTTATGGTTCGATGGACGGGTCTAGTAAATTTGTAAAAGGGGATGCTACTGCGGGGATTATTATTACATTAGTTAATATTATTGCTGGATTTTTAATAGGTGTGTTTCAACATGATATGAGTATAGCAGATGCTGCGAGTAGTTATACAATTTTAACAGTAGGAGATGGATTAGTTGGACAAATTCCAGCACTTATGATTTCAACAGCTACTGGGATTATGATAACAAGAGCTAGTAAATCTGAAAGTAATTTTGCCGAAGGAGTTGTTGGACAACTTGCTAATGATTATAAAGTTTTGATGATTGTTGGTTTTGTTATGTTTTTATTTTCACTTACACCAGGTTTTCCTACATTTAGTTTGCTTTTTGTAGGACTTATATTTTTTATTAGTGGGTATATGATGAAAGTTACAGCAGATGGACATAATCCTCTTAAAGATTTATTTGCTAAATTTATGAAAAAAGAGGAAAAAAATAAAACAAAATCAAAAGAAAAAGTTAAAGAAAAATCAAAAGAAAATACAAAAAAAGCACCCCCACCAAAGCAAGAAACACCAGAAGAAAAAGCAGCAAAAGAGGAAAAAATTATAGAAGAGGTAATGAAAATAGAAATTTTAGAACTTGCTATTGGTTATCAACTAATAAAATTAGCTGACCCTAATCAAGGGGGAGATTTACTTGATAGAATTAAAACTATGAGGAGAAAAGTAGCAGCTGATTTTGGATTTTTGATGCCACAAGTTAGAATTAGAGATAATTTACAATTATCACCTAATCAATATCAAATTAAATTAAAAGGGATAGCAATAGGCGAAGGGGAGATTTATCCAGATAAATTTATGGCGATGACAAACCCAATGGTTACAGAAGAGATAGAGGGTATTCCTACAAAAGAGCCAGCTTTTGGGATAGATGCTATATGGATAGATGCTGATAAAAAAGAGGATGCTATAATGGCCGGTTATACTGTTATAGACCCATCGACGATTATTGTAACACATATGAGTGAATTAACTAAAAAATATGCAGAAGAATTTTTAACTCGTCAAGATGTTCAAGAATTACTTGATAGAGTAAGAAAAGATTATCCTGCTATTGTAGATGATTGTTTGAAAGTTGCCTCTATTGGAATAATTCAAAGAGTATTAAAAGCATTACTTCATGAAAAAATTCCTATAAAAGATATGATAACTATTTTAGAAACTTTAACAGATACAGCTGAAATTACTAAAAATATTGATATAATTGTGGAACAAGTTAGGAGTAGATTAAATAGAGTTATTACAAATCTATATAAAGATGAGAGTGGGGTACTAAAATTACTGACATTTGATACAAATACAGAGCAATATTTATTAAATAAACTAAATCAACAAGGTGATGTAAAGCAGTTTATGTTAAGTGTTGCTGATATGAATAAATTAGTTGAAGAGGTAAGTAATACAGCTCAACAACTTATGTCCCAAGGAATCGCACCAGTGATTTTGATTGTAGATCCTATGATTAGAAAATCTCTTGCTGATATTTTCGAAAGGTTTGGATTAGATGTTGTAGTTTTGGCTCATTCTGAAATTGATTCTAATGCTAAATTTGAAGTATTAGGGTCTGTAAATATAAATTTTTAGGAGTATGAAAATGGTAATTTTAGGGATTATGTTGATTTTAGTTGGTAGTTATTTATCTATTTTTATAGCAAAAATAGATTTTATTAAAAGTTCTTTGGAATTAGTACCAGCTGTTGTGCCTTCTGAATTTGTAGTAAATAGTATTACTTTTATTATAGTATATCTATTTTATTATATGTTTGAAAAAGCTAAAAATAAAAAAATCTTTACAGATATAGAAACGATAAATACTGAATTAAATAGATTTTTAACTGAAAAAGAGTTTGAATTAGAATCATCAAAAACACCACTATTTCATCAAAATGTAATTTTATTAAATTCTTGTTTTAAAGAATATAAAACATTAAGTGAAACAACTACTAAAAAAATAGATAAATTAGAAGAAACAGTAGAAAATTTAGAAGATATGGTGGATTTACAAACAACATTAGTTTGTAAAGTAAATGAGAGTGGGAAAATATTAAAAGCAAATAAAAGATTTTTAAAATTTTTAGCTTTTGAAAATGAAGTTAAATTAAATATGAAAACAAAAAGTGTAAAAGAATTGTTTGATGATGATTTAGGAGATAACTGGTTATATGAATTATTACATCAAGAAGTAAAAGTTTCTTTAAAAGGGGTTGAGTTTTTACTAAAAATAGAAAAAGTTGATAGAGAGCAATATTATGTTTTAAGTTTAATTAATATTACAAAATTTGAAGAAGAAAAAAGAGAATTAGAGAAAAAGACATTATATACGAATGAAAATTTAAAATCAGAAATGGCAATAAATAAAACATTAGAAATTTGTATGATTAGAATTCACAATTATGAAAATTATGCGACAACATTTGGTAGTGGTATTTTAGAAGTATTTGAAGATAAATTTGTAGAAAAATTAAAATCTCTTGGGTATGATGAAATTTTTAAAATTCAAAATGATATTTTTGCTGTATATGATTTAAAAGTAGATTTCGAACACTATAAAAAAATATTAGAAGAGAGTATTATATTGTCAGTAGGTGGAGATGAATATATTTTTAATCCAAGAATAGTTTTAGCAAGTGGAGTGAATTTTAATCAAGCATATCAACAAATTCTTGAATCTAGCCATACATTAGTTTCAAAAGAGAAAGATGATGTAAAATACCATTTAGAGATAGTTAATGTTGTGAATAAGGCTTTAATTAAAAATAAAGTTATTTTAGGGTATAAAGTTATTGAAAATCAAAATAATACTATTCTTATTTATCCAAGTATTAAAGATGAATATGGTTCTAATATTATAGACCAAAATATGGTAATTAGTATCGCAAGAGAATTTAATTTATATTTAGCTATGATGAAACAAGTGCTTATAAATAATGTCAATTTATTAAAAAATTATAAAATAATTATAGATGTTAAAAGTGAAGATTTACTTTCATCTACATTATTAGCAGATTTATTATCGTTAATAACAAGAGAAGAGTTATTGATAGTATTTAATGTAGATATAAACTCGAAATATTCAGTAGTATTACCTATTTTAAAACAGATAAAATCTCATGCTCAACTAGGACTAAAACATGTAGGTAGAGGTTATTTACCATTTAAAGATATATATGCTTTAAAAATAGAATATATAGAAATTGATGAATCTATTATTAATTTAATAAAAGCAAACCCTCAATGGAAATTTTTATTAGATTCTATAAAATTACTTATTTCAGCTCAAAAAACAAGATTATTAGCAAATAATTATAAAGAGGAAAATATTTTTAGAATATCTAATCAATTAAAAGTATATGAAAATTAGATAATTTTTTTTAAGAATAATCAAAGATTGTAATATTAAGGAATTTTATGCTAGTTATTGATATTAAAAATTTTAGTTTTAGATATGCAAAAGCAACGAAGCCAAATTTAAATAATATAAACTTACCTATAAAAGAGAGGCAAATTACAGCACTTATAGGACCGAGTGGGTGTGGGAAATCTACACTTTTAAGAAGTCTTAATAGAATTCACGACCTTTATTTAGGAAATAAATATGAAGGGGAAATTTTACTCAAAGAGTTTAAAACAGGAGAATTTGAAGATATTTTAAAAATAAAAAAAGAGAATGATTTTATTAAACTTCGTCAAAGTGTGGGAATGATTTTTCAAAAGCCAACCCCTTTTCCTATGAGCATTTTTGATAATATTGCTTATGGTTTAAAAATTGAGGGGATAAGAAATAAAACTGAACTTGAAGGAAGAGTTGAAGAAGCATTAAAAGGTGCTGTTTTATGGAATGAGGTAAAAGATAGACTTAATAAAAGTGCGATGGTGCTTAGTGGAGGGCAACAACAAAGATTGTGTATAGCAAGGGCAGTTGCCGTAAAACCGAAAGTTTTGCTTTTTGATGAACCAACTTCTGCTCTTGATCCTATTTCAACAGGTGCTATTGAGGAATTGATAGTAGAACTTAAAAAAGATATAAGTATTGTAGTAGTTACTCACAATATGCAACAAGCAAGTAGGATTAGTGATTGGACTGCTTTTATCTATCTTGGGGATTTAGTGGAGTATGATAAAACTGAAACTATATTTTTAAATTCAAAAAAGAAACAAACAAAAGATTATATAACTGGTAAATTTGGATAAGTAGCAATAGATGTTATGAAAAACCCATAAAACAGATAAAGAAATTATTTGAATGAGAACAATATTTTGCTTTTTTTAAATACCAATTTATGTTTTAATTCCCATTAAAGTATCAAGCATTGTTGAAATTGTAGTGATTACTTTTGCAGCTGCTTGATACCCATTTTGAAATTTCATTAGATTTGTCATCTCTTCATCAAGACTAACTCCACTTATACTTTGGTATTCTTGTTCAATTGTATTAAATAAAGCTTTTTGATTATCTACATTAGTATTTATTCTATCAGAATCATTAGCAATATCACTTACCATATATCTATAATAACCACTAATAGTATTGGTTGTAGTTCCATCTTTTGTAGTAAATTCTAAATCATCATATTGCATCTGAACCATATCATTTGCAACATCATTATTACCTTCACTTGGAGCTTTATAAGCATGAATTAATTCTGGATTATCAACAAATTTTTTATTTAAAGATATATTTGAACTATCAGTTCCACTAAAAAATTTATTTATTGCCATAGCACCACTAAAATTTGAACTATCATTATCAAAACCTATAAATGTTGTTTCATCTGTTTTTTTGTTTAAACTTAAAGCACCATTTGTAAATTCAGCATTATAATAATCATCAACATCATTACTATTATCATTATCATCGTTATCATCAATATTGCTCATATTTATTTGAGATAGAATCCCTTGCATTGTAGAATACATTGGGTCATCACTTTGTGAATTTATAGTAATTGTCCTTCTTGCTAATTCTTCACCATCATCATCATAAGTAACTATATCAAAACTACCATCTTTGACAGGTAAGGGTAAATTTTCATTGTTTGCTTTTGATATATTTTTGAATTGAATATCATTTAAAGCATCAAACAATAAACTACCATCATCTTTTATAAGCAAAGCACCATTATCTAATTCATTATCTGCATTTGTATCTTTTTTGACAAATATAATATTTCCATTTTGAATTTTTGCTTCATAATCTACATTTTCATTTTTTAATTTTGTGTTTATGGTATCTAAATTATCTTTTAATGATTTTTCATTATCAATATCTACTTTTATATCTTTTACAAATTTACCATTATTATCATAGGCTGTTAATGTTAAAGTTCCATTTCTTACAGGATTATGAAGTGATTGCTCAACTAATGTTGAATTTAGAGGGTAATTGTTTATTTGATTATCAGTAAGAGATACAGGATTAAAAAGTTCTTCACCAGTTGGTTCTTCTTGTGCAGAATATGCATAAATAGAGTTTGTATTTTGAATTAGAGTTTTTGAAAAAGCATCTAATTCATCTATATATTTTGAACTATATCCATCAATTGCCTCCCCTTTGTCATTATAAGTGGTTCCTCTTAATTCAAGTAATCCACCAATTATACTTTGATTAGGAATATTTTTTGTAATATCAACAGTTGAATAATCTTGTTTTTGAAAATAAATACTACTAAAAGCTTTGTTACTTTTAGGGTTTTCATCAAGTTTAAGAGGGTGAAAAGTAGAATTATCTACTAATGGATATCCCCCTAAATTTATAGTATAATTTTCTTCATAATCAGCAATATTAGGGTCAATTTCCCCTAAACTTTGGATACCTTCTTTTGAGATTGTAGCACCAGTTAGTTCTATTAATCTTTTTTCTGCTTTATCTCTTTTATCTCTTAATTCATTAGCATGATTTATGTTATTTGCTTCAACCCCATTTATTTCACCATTTAAACTAGCTATTGTTTTAGCTAAATCATTTACTTCGTTTGTATAGACTTTTACTTTCTCATCTATCGAGTTATTTAGAGTATCTATTTTTTCCCTTGTTGTTTGTATAGTGTTAGATAATATTTGAGTTTTACTTGCTAAATCCACTTTTAAGGCATTATCATTTGGGTTATTTGCAAAATTACTCCAAGCATCATAATAATCTTGAATATCTTTATTAAGTCCTACATCTTTAACATCTGGAAAATAGTTAGCTATCTCATTTATATTTTCTTGAAGTGTATTAAAATAACTTAAATTTTTATTAGCTGTTTCATATCTATTAAAAAGATAATCGTTTTTTATTCTAACAACAGTTTCAATTTTTGCTCCCATTCCTATATCACCATTTGGAGCATGTATCGAACCATTAGTTACTATTTGAGCTCTTTGACGAGTATAATCAGGATTAGAAGCATTTGATATATTATTACTAGTTGTTGCTATTGCTGATTGATTTGTTTGTAAGCCACTATACCCAGTATTTAATGTAGAAAATAGACCCATATTAACCCTTTAATGAAAAACTTGAATATAAATTGTTAGACTGTTGAATTTTATAACCAATATCCACTTCAGAACCAGTTGCTTTATGTAATAAATTATTGTAAAAATTTGTCACCAATAAAGCCATTTTTGAAAATTTTTTGTGAATATCATAGAAATTTTTTAATTTTCTTTTAAATTCGCCTAATAATTTATCTTCTTCGGGATTTATAATTTGTGAAATATCTAAACCAGATTCACTTCTTTTGACTAAAATTGAATCAATTTGTGCTTTTAATGATATAAATTGAGATAACAATTTTTCTTTATTTTCATTTCTTTGAAATAGATTATTATGATGTGCTTGTTTTATATCTTCCATATCTTGATAAGTGATATTTATTAAATTATCTAAAACTTTATTTATATTTTGTAAAGATTGTAAAAGCATTTTTTTCTCCTTGATTATTGTGGAGAAAAGAAGGAGTTAAAGAAGTGATTTTGCCATTTTCGAAGCGGTTTCATTTATGTTTATTTTATAAGTTCCATTTTGAATCGCTTCTTTTATATTTTCTACCTTACTTTTCTCTACATTTTGAATATTGTCATTTTTCTTTTGTGACGATATAGTAGAGATAAATGTAGAATTACTACTAATTCCTTTTATCATATAAAATTCCTTTTTTATATTTTAGAAACTATATCGTCAAATTGTTAAATTTTATAAATTATTTTGTTCTTTTAAATAATTAAATAATAGCTTTGAATAACCAAAACTACCTGATAATTGTTTTGATAATTCTTGTTGTTGCATGGAATTATAAATATCTTCCCCAGCACTTTTTGGAAATAGAGCATTATCTTTTTTTAATCCCTCTTTTAGGAAAAAATTTAATATTTCACTTTCAAAATTATCACAACTTTGTTTTAATTTTTTTAAATTTTCTGTTTTTGAAATATCTACTTTATTATACATTCCAAGTGTTATAATACTATTATCAATCATAACAAACTCCTTAATTTATTTTGAGTTTAGCTTTTAGGGCTCCACTACTTTTTAAAGTTTCTAAAATAGAAATAATATCTTTTGGTTTCGCATGATATTTTTGGAAAATATCTGCTAAATCAGTCATATTACTTCTTTTAGTTATTTTAATTATCATATCCCCTTGTGTTATTACAATAGGGTCAATCTCTATATCACTACCAGCAACAATCGTTCCAGTTCTTTCATCAACAACCACAATATTTTCTTGTGGGATATAATATTCTATATTTTGTACTCTTGCTAAAAATTCAGGCATACTCATATTTTTGGGTTTTTGTAGTTTTATACTTCTTGGGTCAAGAGCTGAAGCTACATTTTGTTTGAAAGTTTTATTTATTAGATTTTGTATATTTACAACATTATTAAAATCACTTTTTTTAAGAGATAAAGTAGCATTTGTTTGATGATATAAATCATATATTATTTCTCTCTCAACAGTAGCACCAGCATATAGTTTTCCAGTAGTTGTAAAATGAGCTTGAACTCCTCTATTTTGACCAACATTAAATCCACCGATAGTTAAATGTCCTTGTGCCAGAGCATAAATTTTGCCATCAACGGCTTTTAGTGGAGTAAGAAGTAAAGTCCCACCTTCTAAACTTTTTGCATCTCCAATAGATGAAATTGTAATATCAAGTTTATCACCTTGTCTAGCAAAAGCTGGGAGAGAAGTTGTTACTACCACAGCAGCAACATTTTTTGATTTTATATCTTTTGGGTCAAGTTTTACATTTACATTTTTTAGAAGATTTGCTAATGTTTGATTTGTAAAAGCACTACTACTATCTCCTGTACCTTTTAAACCAACTACAAGACCATATCCTATAAGTTGGTTATCTCTTACACCTATAATAGAAGATATATCAGAAATTTTTTGGGCAAATAAATTTATTGTAGCAACAAAATAAAAAATTATCAAAAATGCAACAACCATTTTTTTTTCAAATCTATCGAGGTGAATAGTTTCATCCATTTAAACTTCCTTGTTTTTACAAAGAAGAGCAAAAGTTATACCAAAAATTTAAAAAGGTCTAAGCATTGTAAGTGTTATCATAGATAAAAAAGCAAATAGCGAAAAATAATACATAATATTTCCACATTTACTACTTACGAATTTTCCTTGTTTTAGAAGTTTAAGTAAAAATAAGTTTTCCAGCATTAAAATAATGTCTAAACTTAATTTTATATGAATCCATTTTCCACTTTTTATGATAGAATGGTCATTTAACATCATTTTAGTACCAACTATTAAGACTGCTATCATTGTAATTACACTTAAAATTCCAAATATTTTAGAATCTGTTAAGTTTTTATTTTGCATTGATTTGATAAAAGTTAGTAAAAATATAGCCCAAGAAAAGGCTAAAAGTAGATGTCCCACATAATAATACATGAAAAACCTTATTTAAGTCTAATTAGTGTTCCACTACCGATGAAATCAATAACTTCAATTCCGTCAGCATCTTTACTTGTAACCATTTTAACTTCAATATTTTTAACACCATCAGCTTCCATTTCAGCAGCTTGTTGTTGAAGATAAACTATTACTTGTTGATAAGCATCAGTTGGGAAAGTTCCCTCACCACTATAAAGTTTACTTGTTTCTAGTCTAACACCAGCATAAGCGATAGTTACCACTTCGTGTGCTTCTTGAAGTTCTCCAAAACTTAAAATTTGTTCGTTAATATCTCTTGCCATTTTAATCCTTTTTTTTTGAATAATTATATCTTATTTTTTCAACATTGCTACAAAAAATGATAAACTTGCTAATAAAATAATCGTAGCAGTGGCACTAATATCATAATAAAAGCTTAATATTATACCACTTACCATAAAAATAGCACTTAAAACACCACTTAAAATTATCATTCCTTTTAAACTATTTGTAAATTTTTCAGCGATAAAAGGGGGAATTGTAAAAAGAGCTATTATCAAAATAAGTCCAATAGCCCTAACACTCATCACTATTGTAAGGGCAGTTAATACTAAAAATAGAGTATGTAAAAATGTAACATTTAAACCCCTTACTTGACTAAATTCTTTGTCATAACTAACTAACAGCATTTGATTGTATAAAATTGAAATAAAAATAAGTAATAAAATATCTACTCCTATCATCATATAAACATCTTCATTTGAAATTGTTAATATTGAACCAAATAGATAACTTATTAAACCACCACCATAAGCATCACTCATTTCTGAAAAGATAATTCCTATACTCATCCCTATTGCCCAAATTGCTCCAATTATAGCATCACTTCTATGAGGCATTTTAAGAGTAATAATTGCTAATATTATTGCTAATATTGAAGCAAAAATAGAAGTTGAAAGTAAAATAGGGAATCCAAAATAAAAAGCAATTCCAATCCCTCCAAAACTTCCATGAGCAATACTTCCAGCTATAAAACTATTTTTATTTATTACAATTAAACTACCTACAATTCCTACGGCTATGGAGATTAAAAAACTAGCATAAAAAGAGTTT